>Ga0209491_10002207_pt1 | contig 35389 bp, 36 predicted proteins | sample BON02_FD_187213 | JGI IMG/M metagenome (GOLD analysis project Ga0209491, IMG submission 187213) | Freshwater microbial communities from Lake Bonney liftoff mats and glacier meltwater in Antarctica - BON-02 (SPAdes) (version 2) | ecosystem: Environmental > Aquatic > Freshwater > Ice > Glacier... | reverse complement strand
ACATCCCGATCAGCAGAAGCTGTCCGCAGCGGGAAAAGGAAAGGTGGATTCCCGCGGCACGAAGCAGGATCTGCCAACGCCATGTTTGCAAGGCGACTGTGCCTCCTACCGCAATCAACCCCGGCAAGAACCACCACAGGTCTGCTCTACCGAGCGCATCGCCCATGAGTTGTCGCTTTGCGGGGTCGTGGAAAATCCACCAGATCAGGGCCAGCGAGATCGCAGCCTGGAGCGTCGTCACTAAGATTCGTTTCATTTCAAGAGAAGGTATTTCGCCATTTTGTCGCCGCTGCAGCCACATCGTCCGCCGGGCGCTTCGGATGTAATTCGATCACAAATGGAATGTCCCGCGGCAGCATGGGGACCAGACGCGGGAAGTCAATCTGTCCTGAAAACGGCACCTGATGGTCGTCCACGGGCCATACGCAATCGTGCACGTGGCATCCTATGGCGCGTTGAGCCATGGATTCCAACCACTGGGCGTGATTGATCAGAGAAAGGTTTTCTTTCCGCTGGGCGTGGCCAAAATCGTGCCAGTAGCCGCAGGGCGGCCCCAACTCATCCAGCAACTCCGGAAACTCACGCTCGCTCGGGAGTTGCTCATAGCTGTCCCGATTTTCGATACCCAGACGGACTCCGGCTTCCCCTGCCGCGGCGACCACGGGTTTGAGCGTTTCCTTCAGCCTCACAATGGCCTCCGGGGATGCATCCTCCCGTCGGCGGACGCCATCAAGCTTCTTTTCCACATATTCTTTGGAGAGATACTTCCCCTGCATCACCAGATCGATGAGTTCCCGGCCAAAGCCGACCATTTTGTTGATAGTTCCCGCGTGGACGACTATGCGATCCGCACCGAAGCGCTTGGCAAATTCAATCGTCTGAAGCGTCACTTTCACCGCGCGCTGGCGGACTTCCGAGCGACTGGAACTGAACTGGTAGCAGTCGGGCGAATCGGTGACGACTTCGATCGGTTGCGGACAGAAATTGTGCAGGCTCGTAACTTTGATTCCGCCTGCCTCAACAAATTTCAGCATTCCCTCCATGTGGTGGACGTTCAGTCCATGGCTGAGTTCGGCATACTCGAACCCCATGTCCACAATCTCGCGCAGGCAATCATCGCCGGTGCGGTGTCGGCTGGAATTCCAGCAGGTGGAGAGGGCAAGGGTGGGCATAATAAAACTTTATCGTCCTGCAAGCACCGTGGTCGCAGCATTGGCTCCGGCGGACATTGCGGATTCGATGCTTGCGGTCCCGACTTGATCTCCCGCCAGCCGGAGATTCTCCGGTATTGTCAGCCCGCGGATCAGGGACGGGACGTCAGGATGCTGCACAAATTGTCCGTAGGGCGTGCGAACCACATGCAGCGGCTCCAGATGCCCGCGAACCTCAGTAAAAATGTCTCCGACTTCTTCAATGACTCGCGTAATAAGCTCCGCGTCGGTAAGTGCTCCAGGATGGAGCACCGTCACGCTGATCAGATGCCAGGGAGGCGGAGCGAGCTCTGGCGCGATATTCGAAATCTGCACGAGATGGGTGGTCAGGCGGGAGGGATTTGTCGATGGGAGAACCAGCAGCCCGCCGGTATACATCGACTGTCGGGATTTCAGGTAGATCGTGGTCACACCCAGCGCGGGCCGCGCGGCAGCGGGATGTCCCAGCAATTGGCAGCTCGAAATTTCATCCGTCGCAAGGACAAATTCACCCGCCTCAATCCGCTCGCCAGATGCTGCGACGGCGGCGACTACGCGTGAACCGGCAATTTCCAGATGGTCGATGCGGACATTGAGCCGCAGGGATTCACTCGGGAGGCGGGCAGCCAACTGACTGGATATTGCTCCCATCCCACCTGAGGGAATCAGGACCCGCCCGAAAGCGAATTTCTTTAAATAATAACGAAACAACGCTGCGTTGGTTTCTAGCGAATCATCGAGAAATACCCCGCCAAAAAACGGGCGGATAAATCGCTCGATCATTGCCTCGCTGATACCCATCCGCTTGAGCAGGGCCTTGGTGGTTTCATCGCTGGCATTCACCCTTCCCAGAATTGACGCGTCCGAATGCGCGATACATCCCAGCACCAATGATAGTAATGCGAATTTGTCCGCCCAGGAAAATGCGGGCGTCAGCGCGGTTGATGCGAACCAGTCCGGGTGACGCAGCGGATGCAGCAGTCGAAAAAAATCCCCCTTGTCAGCCAACAAAGCACCCGAGTCGAAATAACGGGGAGCAAGCGCGGGCAGATCGAGAAATTGTTTCACGCTGGGATACGAATCGAGCAGCACCTGAAACCCACGATCCAGCGTGAAGCCATCGATGATGTCCGAGCGGACCCGCCCGCCAACCGCGTCGGAGGATTCGATCAGGGTGAAGGCAGCGCCTGCCTTGCGGAGGACGTTAGCGGCAACCAGACCGCTGAGGCCGGCGCCAATGATGAGTGTCGTTTTGGACATGGGTAATTTTATTTCGTGAGGAGTTCGCGGGCGTGTGCCAGTGCGGCTGTTCCTTTGCGATCACCGAGCATGCGGGCGAGTTCGCTGGTGCGCGAAGCGGCATCCATGACGTCCAAGGTAGAGATCGTTCGTCCGTCGATCACGGATTTACTAACCACAAAATGGGTGGTCGCGGCGGACGCCACTTGAGGAAGGTGCGTGATACACAGGACTTGGCGGAGGGTGCCAATCTCGCACATTTTTGCAGCGACGGCGCAGGCAATTTCGCCGCCCACATTGGCATCGATTTCGTCAAAAACCAGCACCGGCACTTCATCCTGCGCGGCAAGCGATGTTTTGAGCGCAAGCATGACGCGCGAGATTTCTCCGCTGGATGCGATGGACCGGAGTGGCTGCGGCGGCTCACCCGGGTTGGGGGAAAAGACAAAGTCCACCGATTCGAGGCCATCGGGTGCGGGTGATTCCACCGGGTCGAGCTGGATTTCGAATCCCGCTTTGAGAAATCCCAAATCGCTGAGATGCTTTCGCACCGCGGTGGCCAGTTTGGGTGCCGCTTTTTTCCGGTGAGCCGATAGGTTTGCGCCCAGTTGCATCATCTGAGCTTGGCCTTCAGCAATTTCCTCGTCCAAGCCTTCGCGGCGCGATTCCCGGCTCTGTAGGGCGCTCAGGCGTTCGGATGCGGCATGCTGAAACGTCAATACTTCAGATACCGAGGAGCCGTATTTGCGCTTGAGCGATTCCAGCGTGTCCAGTCGCGATTCGATCTCCGCGAGCGTGGCTGGATCCTCGTCGATTTTGTCGGCGTAGTGTGTCACGTCTCCTGCCAATTCGCGGCATTCATCCAACAGTGCCGCCGCACGGGCAGCAAATCCGTCCGTGGCAGGATCCAGACGCGACATCTCGCGCAATTGCCGCCCTACATCAGTAAACACGGAATCCACCGAGACTTCGCCAGCAGTCAATCCGTGCTCCACGACCGCCGCCAACTCCCGCAGTCGGCGAGCGTGGGTGGCCGCAAGATGACGCGCCGGAAGCTCCGTCTCATCTTCCGGGCGGGGATCTGCATTTTCGATTTCCTGAATTTGATGCGTGAGCAAATCGATCTCGCGCTGGACTGCCTGCCGATCTGTGTCGCAGTCTGCCTTCTCTGCGGTAAGGAGCAACCACCGCTGACGCGCGTCACGGAAGGCCGCACAGGCATCGCGGGCGCCGGCGAAAGCATCAAGCAGCTGCATCTGCGCTGCACGGGAGAATAAGCTCTGGTGGTCGTGAGGCCCATGAAGATCGACGAGTGCATCGCCAATTTGCCGGAGCAATGCCAAGGTGCAAGGCGATCCATTTACAAACTGCCGTCCTGTCCCGGTGGCTGATATCGTGCGCTTCACGATGAGTTGTCCGTCCTCGCAGGGCTCAGCACCCGCCAAATCAAGCATTTCCGGGACGGGTGAGTTTTTTGGAAGCAGGAGCACCGCCTCGACCGCACACTCCGTGGCGCCGGTTCGGATCGCTGTCTTGTCCGCGCGTTCGCCAAGCAAGAGCTTCAATCCGCCGATCAGGATGGATTTACCCGCACCAGTTTCACCTGTGATAGCAGTGAAGCCAGCCGGGATTTCCCAAAAGAGGGACTCGACGAGAGCGAAATTTCGGATGCGAAGTGAAGCGAGCATTGCAGAATCGGTTTAGAGTATGACACCTTCGCTCTGAAAATGAAAGCCAGCCCGCACTTTGATGTTACGTTTCTCGGTACTGGCACTTCCCACGGCGTGCCGATGATTGGATGTAGCTGCGATGTTTGCCGTTCTGTTGATCTTCGAGACAAGCGATTGCGAACGTCCATTTTCATCCAGACACCAACGACATCCCTCGTAGTCGACACTCCCCCCGACTTCCGCACCCAATGCCTGCGGGAAGGCCTCACCCGGGCTGACGCGGTGATTTTTACTCACTCGCACACGGACCACACGTCGGGGTTTGATGATTTGCGCATATTTTGCGAAGTCAATGGGGGGAGTCTGCCTGTCTATGCTTCGCGTGAAGTAATGGAAAATTTACAGGAGCGATTTGGATTTGCCTTTGGAGGCCATTCGCAAGTACCCAACTACCTCAATGCCGTGCCTCACATCTTCCATGGCCCCTTTGAAATCGGCGACATCCAGATCACCCCGGTTGCGCTTCCCCACGGGCGCTTTGATACCAGCGGGTTTGTTTTTTCGTGGCAGGGACGTAAGCGCCTCGCGTATTTCACCGATTGCAGCGCGGTGCCTGAGACCGCTGCGGAGGCCGCCACCGGCGCGGAAGTTTTGGTTTTAGACACCTTGCGCTGGCGCCCGCATCCCACCCATTTGACCGTGGATGAAGCGGTCGTGATTGCCAAACGCATTGCAACGAAGCGCACTTTCCTCACGCACCTGTCGCACGACCTCGGCCATGTGGGCACCGAAGCAAAACTGCCGGATGACGTCCGACTGGCCTACGACGGATTGCGGCTCGCATTATGATCAAACTGATTGCTCTCGCACTAACGCTCACATTCTGCGCCGGCATGGCACGGGCGCAACTCCGCGACTTGAGCGAGTTTACCGTGGTGCTGTACAACCGTGTGATTCCGGAATCCCGCGATCTCGCAAAATATTACGCCGAGCAGCGTGGCATCCCGTTTCGCCAGGTGCTCGGGTTGGTTTGCAGCACGGAAGAGGAGATCTCCCGCAACGAATATATCACGACCATCCAAAAACCCGTTGAGGCTGCGTTTCGAGCCAACGAGTGGTGGGCGATTCAAAAAACCATGACTCAGGGCGACACCGTCGTTGCCACAAAAATGCGATACCTCGTCATCATGCGGGGAATCCCACTCAAAGTCCGCGCAGACGCGCTGCTTCCTGAATCGAGCGCCATACATGAGGTCCCTGCCGATCACTCCATCCAGCAGCTTTTCAAAAGCAACGAATCATCCGTGGACTCCGAATTGGCGGCCTTATTTGACCTCCGTAATGAATATCCCGGGATCGTGCCAAATCCTTACTTCAGGCGGTTCTCATCCATTTTCGATGTGCCACCTTCCGCAAGCCCCCTGCTGGTCGGGCGTTTGGACGGCCCGAATGCCGACGTCGTGCGGTCGATGATCGATGCCGCGATCGCGACGGAGAAACAAGGCCTCTGGGGATGGGCTGTAATCGACGCCCGAGGAATAAAATCCGGCCCCTATCAGGAGGGCGATAAATGGCTGCAACAGGGCGCTGAATTTCTCCGAAAACAGGGTGTCCCCGTGCTCTTCGATGATTTTGAGGAGCTCATTCCCAGGGGCTTTCCCATGCCCGCCACCGCCGTTTACTACGGCTGGTATGCGGCTAATGCGACGGGTCCCTTTGCAGATACGGCATTCCGGTTTCAGACAGGCGCTGTGGCCGCACACATCCATTCCTTCAGTGCGGTCACGCTGCGCAGTTCAACCTCGGGCTGGGCCAGCCCGCTCGTCCTCCGCGGTGCGGCCGTCACACTCGGGAACGTCTACGAACCTTACCTCTCGCTAACCACGAATCTGGATGTATTTCAGGATCGCTTGATGGCGGGATTCACGGTTGGCGAGGCGGCATACATGGGTAACATGGCTCTTTCATGGATGAACATCGTGTTGGGCGACCCGCTCTATCGGCCGTATATGGCTTGGACAGCAACTTCTCCCCCGACCGCGCCCGGCGCAAAGGCCTTCGTCGACTATCGGACAGCGGTCCTGGCGTCCCAAGGCAACGTGGTAGCCGCAGCCCCGGCGCTACGAATACTTGCCCGGTCCAGCGGGAACTCCATGTTCCTGGAAGGCCTCGCCGATGCGCAAATGGCGTCCGGTGATGCCACTGCAGCACTCGCCTCGCTGGACACGGCACTGGCCATCGAGACCCGCGAATCGGTGCGGTTTCGCCTGATTTGGCAAAAACTCGCCGTGCTCCGGAGGAAGGGCGATCCGCAAGGGGCGATTCGTTTACTCGCCGACGCATTGGGAGATTTCCGGGATCCTGCACAACGGAGTATTCTGGATGCTATACTCCTCAAGCTCCAACCCCCACCGCCTCCGCCAACCCCGCTGTCCCCGCCGCGATGAAAACAATTCCCTCAGAATGGTACTCCAGCCTCGCCGCGACTCAACGGATTTGCGAGGATCCTAGGTCCGCTCGAAAAACCCCCGAGATTGAAGTCCAAACCCGATGGTACGCGGGAGAGTTTGGCACCCACTGGACGACACTCGATGCCATCCCACTTCGCATCGTCGATTTCGGCGAATGGAACCGCGAACCCGGCCCCGACTTTACCGGAGCCACGCTACAACTTGGAGACGGCACGATCCTCCGCGGCGATGTGGAAATCGACACGGATGTCCGGGATTGGGAGCGGCATGGGCACGTCGATAACCCGGCCTTCGACCGGACCATTCTGCATGTATTTTCACGGCAGCCAACCAGCCGGTTTTTTACCCGTACGCGTGAGCATCGCCTTGTGCATCAGGTAATCCTACCTGGAGGTCAAAACACACCCGTCCATAACTCCCCAACAGATCCGCTGCAACTCTGCCAGACCCAAGACCAAGCGGTGATCCTCCTCCGCGCGGCAGCACGCTACCGTCTGCATCGGAAATCGCTCGCGCTTACCCGGGCCGCTGAGGCCGGCGGAGACGACCTTGCATGGTATCGGGCGTTTGCGGTGACCCTGGGATACAAGCGCAACAAACTCCCGTTTCTGCTGCTTGCCGAGCGATGTGGTCCTGGACTTGCCGCCTCCCCCGGTGGGGAGGCACTTCTCTTCGGACTTGCCGGATTTCTCGACGGACCCGAGCCCTCCCTCGTTCCCGTCGCTGTCCGTGACTACCTCCGCGGGCTATGGGAAAAATGGTGGCCGCTTCGCACTGCCAATGACCGCTTGGTGATCAGCCCGGATCTATGGACCCTCGGCGGAATCCGCCCGGCCAATCATCCGCACCGGCGCACAGCGGCTTTGGTCGAAATTGCACGACACTGGAAATCGATATCCTCAGCCCTGCACACCGGCGACCGAAAGCAATTCGTCGATGCCCTGACAGCCTTGGAGCATCCGTTCTGGTCGTTTCACTTTAACCTCAATGCCGCTCCGCTCAAAACACCTCAGGCATTGATCGGTGGTCAGCGGCTGCAGGATATCGTCACAAACCTTTTTTATCCGGTGGTCCTGAGGGGGCACGAATCGCTTTGGGAGGAATTCTTAAACGAACCGGGAAGCACCGTGGAGCGGTCCCACTGGATGCTCGCATCACGGTTTTTCCCCAACCTCGAGGTCGATCAGAAATTTCTCAAAGCCGGAGTTCACCAGCAGGGGCTACTTCAGCTCGAGAGTGATTTTCTTTCTGCATCCGATCCGGAATCTTTCGCAGAGAATATCCGTAAGCATCTTAGATTATAACGTTTCTCATGATCCACCACGCAGCGCAAATCCGTGCTTTATCGATGTGTTTTGCAGGAGTCAGCGCAGCAAACCCGGCTGGCTGGCCGCCGAGCGATTTAGCCAGAAAGAAAATCACCAGCATCACGGCTACGGAAAAAACCAGTGCAGGCAATCTCGGGGCGAGAGTTCTGATGTCAATCTGATCCGTCCCATGCAGCACCCTCGGAGGATCCGCAGCCTCATCCGGGCGCAACCCAAACAAGCATTAGGATGCCGCAATGGTATAAAGTGGCAGGCATCCGTGATACACCACCACACCACGATCGGAGTAAGTGCTGTCGCGAAACTCATATTCCGGATTCTCGTCCCACGTCTTGGTAAGCGTGTTCTTAACGATGGGAAACCCAACATATTTCCACCCAGGAATACCCGTGCCGATAATCGTGAGGGCGTTGATGCTCGACTCTGCTTCATAACACCAAAGCGCCGTCTTGTTCATCCAGGAAATCCGGAGACCCAAGCCAAGCAGGATAATCGCCGCCACAGCGGACCAAGTTCAAGTTTTCCGAATAGTCATCAATCTCACGGGTCCATCGTCGCTTGCCCTGCGTAGAACAATCAAAAAATGAACGTTTCCAGATGGAATCTACTATAGTATCGAATGTGAGCCGGATGAATTTACCCCCTCTTTGCTACACAGCGATCCAAAATGGCGCCTCAGATATCATCTTTCACCTCGGAGAACACCCCTCCATGCGTGTCAGCGGGACGATCCATGCCATCCCGGACACGACGCCGGTCACGGAAGCACTCCTGCTAGAAATTTGGAAGGCGGCGGGGCAAGATACCTCCGTGCGTGATGCAGACGCAGCGGTCGTTCTTGAAGATGGGCAACGGTTTCGCGCCAGCTTGTTCCATCAACTTGGCACCCGCGCAGCAGTGTTGCGCGTGGTTCGCAGGGATATCCCCTCGTTGCACAGCCTCGGGTTGCCCGTTGCAATTCTTTTGGACTGGCTCTCACACAAATCTGGACTCGTGCTGGTCACTGGTCCCACGAATTCCGGAAAATCCACCACCCTTGCCGCCTGCATCGCCGATATGGCACAATCCAGCCCTCGCCACATCATCACGGTCGAGGACCCCGTGGAATTCATTTTCGAACATCACCAATCGATCATCACCCAGCGGGAAGTGGGAATTGATACTCCATCCTTCCCGCAGGCTCTACACCAAGCGCTGCGACAATCGCCGGATGTGATATTCATCGGCGAAATCAGGGATTCCGAATCAGCCGTCACCGCACTGCAAGCGACCGAGACGGGACATTTGGTTCTGGCGTCGGTGCATGGCAACCGAACCACCGATGCCATCGAGCGTATCACCCAGCTGATTCCCGGCGATTTGCGTCCCATGCTGGCGAGGGTCTTGGCCGCCAATCTGGTGGGTGTGCTTGCGCAACGACTCATCCCAGGGCTAGCGGGGGACCGGGTGCCATCAGTTGAATACGTGACCAATGCCGGAGCAGTGCGACCGATGATCGAGCAAAGCCGACTGGATGACCTCAAGCAACTTATCGAGCGATCCTCAGGGGAATCGGCACGATCTCAAAATATGTCACTTCTCGCTCTCTGCCGCAAAGGACGGATTTCTGAAGAAGAAGCGCTTGCAGCATCCGACGCACGATCTGATCTTTCCCTGCAACTTAAAGGAATCACCAACCGGACATTCTAAACCGCGATTATGCCCCTCCCCAATCTATCTGATTTGCTCCGTTACGCCGTTGAGTTGGGCGCGTCCGATCTCCACATTGCGACCGGTGTGCCACCAGCGCTCCGGCTCGATGGCACCCTGCGTCCTGTCGGCGAAGATGTGCTCAGCGCCGATGATACTAGGACGCTGGTGCTTGGCTTGCTCACGGACCAGCAGCGCGCGCGACTGGAGCAGGACTGGGAACTCGATTTTGCCGTGCAAATTCAAGGTGTCGGACGTTTTCGAGGCAATGCGCATTTCAGCCGGGGGGCAGTGGAAGCTGCATTCCGGCACATTCCCGAGACAATTCCCGAACTTTCAACACTGGGGCATCGGCCAAGCATCCGGCGTGCAACTGAACTAAAAGGTGGTCTGGTCCTGGTAACCGGCGTCACTGGTTCGGGCAAGAGCACAACGATGGCAGCGCTTGTGAATACCATCTGCCAGGAACGGACTGCCATGATCATCACGGTGGAGGACCCCGTGGAATATATTTTTCGCAGCGCCGGCAGCATCATCAAACAACGCGAAGTCGGCACGGATACACATTCCTTTCCCGAAGCCCTGCGGCACGTGCTTCGACAGGACCCGGACGTCATCTTGATCGGCGAAATGCGAGATCTTGAGACCATTCGAACCGCCATCACCGCTGCCGAAACCGGTCATCTTGTATTCGCCACGCTACACACGATTGATGCCCCAAAAGCGATTGACCGGATCGTGGACGCGTTTCCCGGCGATCAGCAGTCCCAAGTCCTAGCACAACTCGCAAATGCACTGGAAATGGTCATATCGCAGCGCCTTCTTCCGACCGAGAGCGGCACAGGGCGTGCGCTTGCAAGCGAGATCCTCGTGGCGAACACCCCGGTCCGGGCCTGTATCCGGGATCGGCGGTTTGAGCAGTTGATTGGACTTATCGAGATTGGTGCGCGGGACGGAATGCATACCATCGACGACTCGCTCAGCGACCTCTTTCTCAGCGGTCAGATCAGCAAAGACACCGCTGTCGCGCATGCACGGGACCGGAACCGAATTGGCCTGCTGGAGCGCACCCCGCCACCAAAAGCAAAACGGGGGCTGTTTGGCTAACTACCTGAAGCCAATCTGATCCGCTCGATTTCAAAAGCACAAAAAAAGCAGGCGTGGATCCCGAAGGAACCACGCCCGCATTTCGGGTGGGGAAATTCTCTGTCAGCTTCCTGACTGAAAACCTTTTACCACTAAACCAGGGCCGAGTCCACCTTAGAGCGTTCTTTTTTGCTCAATGCCTTCCGCATCTTCACGAGCGCGATGTTCTGAAGTTGGCGGATCCGCTCACGAGTTACCCCGAATTTCACGCCCACCTCCTCGAGCGTCTCAGGTTTTTCGCCCTCAAGTCCGAAGCGTGAGTTGATGATGTGGCGCTCGCGGTCGTCGAGGATCTCCAGCAAATCGCCGACTTCATCATGCAGATCTTTGTCGCGGAGCATCTCGAAGGGATCCATGGCCTCTGCATCACCGACAATTTCGCCGAATTCCGTCGAGTCGTCGTCGCCGATTGGGGCGTCTAGCGAAGCGGGTCGAATCGCTGCTGTTTTGAGTTGTCCCACTTTCACAGCAGAAATACCGATCTCCTCAGCCAATTCCTCATCGCTGGGGTCGCGTCCCAGTTCTTCGCTCATCTGCGCGGCGACCCGGCGGATCTTAGAAATTTTATCGACCAGATGCACGGGCAGGCGAATCGTCTTGCTCTGATTTGCCAACGCGCGCTTGATCGATTGCTTAATCCACCATGCGGCGTAAGTGCTCAGTTTTCCACCCTTCGCAGGATCAAACCGCTCCACCGCTTTCATCAGGCCGATGTTCCCTTCAGAAATCAGGTCAAGTAGGGGCAAACCGAGCCCTTGGTAGTCGCGCGCGATTTTTACGACCAACCGCAAGTTGCACCGCACCATTTCGGAGCGGGCCTCGGCATCGCCTTTTTTAATTCTCTTCGCCAGCTTGACTTCCTGCTCTATTGTTAATAGCGGGAACTTTGCGATCTCTCGCAGATACAGCTGAAATCCTGTGTCAGTGTCTTCTATAGCCATGGTATTTTACGGTTGGGATGGTGGTAGCGGTTTTTGATATCTATTTACTTAACGACATTAAGGTTCGACATGGATGCCGCTTCCGTGTTCAAAGATTTCTGATTTTTTTCCAATTTTTTGATGAAACGATACTTTTCAGCTGGGTTGGCGGCCGCGCGAGCAAATCTAATTCCAGGGCTGGCCCTGCAAGCGATGATGCTCTCACTCTTAGCGGCCTATGTCGTTTCTCCTGAGGCGCGCCGTCTTCTCGACCAATTGGCGTCTCTGAAAACTGAGGTTGGCTACTGGTATGCATTGCTTGCGGGGGCTGTGGCGGGCGGGGTGTTACCTGAGGTCCTCCGAGTTATATCGTTCCAGCGGGGTGTCGTGCGGGGGGAAAATGGCATAAATCTGGTATTCGGTATGATTGTTTGGTCTGCGATGGGCGTGATCGTGGATGCATTTTACCGGCTCCAAGGAGTCTGGTTTGGCAACGATGCGACGCTTCAGACGGTGATGCTCAAGGTTCTTGTCGACATGCTGGTATTCACTCCATTGATCGCGGTTCCGGTGACTACCATTGCTTACAGTTGGAGGCACACGGGGTTCCAACCCGCTGCGTTGCCGAAGATGTTTACTGCGGACTTTTACCGACTGAGGGTGCTTCCCGTGTTTCTCCCTAGTTGGGCGGTATGGACTCCGGCTGTCTGCGTGATCTACTCGCTGCCTCCCGGGCTACAAATCCCCGTCTATGCTTTCGCTCAGGCTTTTTGGGCGCTTGTAATTATGACGCTCACGAAGCCGCAGCCAGATGCCGCTTGAAGCGGTCCAGCGTCTTATCGCGTTCGACCGAATGATCGACCATCGGTACTGGATACCCCGATGCCAAGGGACGTCCGTCTTCTGGTACTGAGTGGAGCCGTTTCGCGGAAACTTGATTCAACTCTGGCAGCCACGTCTTGATATATTTGCCGTCCGGATCGTAGCGGGCTGATTGGGTCCAAGGGTTTTGAATTCGAAAATAAGGCGCTGCGTCGGCACCTGTGCCAGCGCTCCACTGCCATCCGCCATTATTGCTGGCGATTTCGCCGTCTGCGAGCATCTGCATGAACCATTGTTCCCCCCGCCGCCAGTCCACATGCAGGTCCTTGGTGAGAAACATAGCGGTGATCATGCGCGCGCGGTTATGCATAAATCCCGTCTGCGCAAGTTGACGCATCGCAGCATCAACGACGGGAAAACCCGTTTCACCCCGAGTCCAACGATCGAATACAGCATCCGATCCAGGCCACGGCATCCCGCGGTATTTCGGGTTAAATTCGTGCTCAATCACCGCAGGAAAGTGCCATAGGATCTGCATGTAAAACTCTCGCCAGATGAGCTCAGAAACAAAGGTGCTCGCGCTATCACGCGCCTCCGGACCTGCGTCGGCCGCAATCGATTCACATTTTTGAAGAACCGTGCGAATGGAAATCAGCCCAAACCGCAGATCCTGCGAAAGCCGGGAGGTCGTCTCGCCGGACGGAGTATTTCGTGCATCCCGATAGACCGATATCGCTCCCTTCAAGAACGTGTCGAGTCGCTCGCGCGCGGCGCGCTCGCCGGCGGGCACCAGATCACCACCTGCTTCGGATAACCCCCATGTCGATAAATCCGGTAGAGGTTCGCTCGCAAGGGTAGGCGACGGCGGAATCAATGCCCTCACCCTCGCGCCCGGCAGCAGCTTTTCTTGTTTCATCCACGCCCGAGCGTAAGGAGAAAAAACCCGATAGGGATCGCCCGCTCCCGTAAGGACCTCGTCGCGTTCATGAACGCAGGTGTCCTTAAACAACCGTACATCAATGCCAATTTTCCCGGCCTCGACTTCCAACCTGCGCTCGACCTCCCGACCGAACGGATCCGGATCACGATTTATGAAAATCGCGCTGGCGCCCGCCTCGAGCGCCATCGCCAAGATCTCAGTTACCGCGTCGCCACGACGAATGATGAGCCGACTGCCGACGGCGCGAAGATTCGCATCCAGCGACTGCAGGCATCCACAAAGAAATGCCTGCCGGTTCGGCCCCGTCCATCGGTGTCCGCCCGACCATTTCGATAGGACATAAAGTGGCACCACCACCTGCGCATCGCCGACCGCTGCATTAAGCGCGGAATTATCGGAGATCCGCAGATCCCGCCTGAACCAATGAATAACTGTGCGCATAGATAAAAAAAGTTACGCCGCGTTGCGTTCAGTTGGTGCAGATAGTGAACGCTTCCATTAAGCCGCAGCAAGCTTCTCACCGAAAAATCTGAGCAATAAATCCAGACACACTCGAGCAAGTGCTGCGTCATAACGAAGCCCTTCATCACGCAAAAAGGCATGGGCGGCATTAAATTCATGCCATTCAAAATCCGCGCCGACATCCTCCAGATGCTGCGAGATTTTACGACGCCCCTCAAGCGGAACATGAGGGTCCTGTCGTCCAAAAACAAAAAGAAACGGTGCCATCGCGTCGCCCAATCGAGCCAGCGTATCGTCACATTTTCCCGCACCCAGCGAGCCAGAGTGGATGTCGGTGGGATAAAAAGCTGCCACCGCATCAACACCGCACTGGAACCCCGCGCGAACAGCGAGATGCCCGCCCAGACACACTCCATAACTGCCCACACGGCCATTTGCCTGCCGGTGCCCCTTCAGGAATGCTGTCAGCACTGCTGCATCCTCATCATAGGCGGCGATGGACTTAGTGAATTTAAGCGTATTCCCACGATCCGAGCCGATGGGATCGTACTTGAGGACTGTCCCCGCCGGTTCGAACTCGTGATAGACTTCCGGCACGGCCACAAGATACCCATTTCCTGCGAGCGCAGCGGCCATTCGCCGGATCGGACCGGTGGCTTGAAAGATTTCCGAGTAAAAAATCACCGCTGGATACCGCGAAACACCGGAAGGGATGAAGAGGTGCGCCCGCATGGGTCCGCCAGAGGTGGGTAAATCAACAAATGTATCAGGCTGAATAATCATCGCGGTGTATGGGATGGTGCTTCTATGGGGATCGACAATTGGGATGACGGCGTCAATACCGGCCCGGCTCCGACTGCACGAATTTGTCCGAGCAGAAAATCCTCCGTTGCAAGCTGGGCCTTCCGACACCGCTGATCCGAGGTTTTGCCGGAATATAAAAAACCGATCCATTGAATGAGCGGGAGCTTTTCATGGGCTGACCATCTGGAACTCACACCGAGGCGTTGGTCGTCTGCGCCAACATCCTGAGGCTTTTCCTCCCTCCGCCCGTGGGACCACGTCGCGGCGCAGGCAGTGTAAGCAAGCGCGCGGTCAAGCAATATCCATACGAGATTGGATTTTGGAAGCAACCGTGCCACCACACATTCTTCGGCCTGGGCTAGCTTTTGCGATCCCGGAAATGCGCGCAGTGGCCCCCATCGAGGTAATTCGATTTCGACCGCTTTCTCTGCGACCAGCCACGCACCCACAGCACCGACTGCAGCGCCAAATAGGCTTCCCGCAAGCAGGCTTAGCCCGCCGACCATGATGTCAATCCCGCCGCCAATCACCGCGCCCATAGCGGCCCCCGCGATCACCATCTGCCTGCGACTCAAGCCAAAAAGTTTCCATACACGCTCGGAGAAAAGATCCTCGTCGAGCAGGTCTCCCGTCGGGAGCGTCCAATCGGTTCGGTTGTGCCGGAAAAGGCGGCGAATATGTTTACGAAACCGCTGCTCACACTCGCGGATTTTGATCTCAAAATCAGCTTGGGCGATCTTTCCGGCGCGGGACACATCGCCCGACCGCTTGATTGGCACCGAAACCCGCAGATTCACGGTATCCTCGATCAATTCCATAAGCCGATCTCGGCAATCGATCATCCGACCTTCCCAAGCTTCCTGGTAGCGAGCGACGACCTGCTCCATCTCGGCTTGCCAAGCGGGCATGACCACCGCAATGGATTTGAGGAGGTCGATGCGGTCTTCAAAATTCACGTGGTGTGCGTCAAATTCCTTCCATGTGAAGGATCTTCCGAGCAGTTGCCGCCACTCCGGGAGACAGCGCGTATCACTGGTCTTGCAATTCAGGACCGCGATCCTATTCGCACTACACAGTCGCAGGATCTCCATTTGATCGACGTCCTCACGCCGGACGGGGCGGCTGCCATCGATGACGTAAATTACTGCTGAATTTTGCAAAGCCGCGAGGATTTCACATTCTGCGCGGAGCGACGGCACCTCGCGGTGTGCATCCACGAAGGCAGTTGCCAGATCAACGCGCTGGTCTTTGTTCGCATCAAACCACTCCCGAAGCGTCGCGGTGTTTTCAAATCCGGGAGTATCGATGAATTGGAGAATCGGGATCCCGTCGAGCGTGGCTGTGTAGGACGTTCGCTTCTGAGTGGTTCCTGCACGCTTATCGACCTCTGCCCAGTCGGCTTCGGCGAGCGTCGCAATGAGTGTCGTCTTGCCCTCATTCGGTTCACCTACGACGGCAAAAGCAGGCACGGCATTTGGAGCATTCATTGCTGAGCCACCGGGTTCGCAATCCGGATCACGTCGATGTTGGGCGACAGCATTTTGAGTTGATCCGCCATCTCCTGCCACACGCCCAGGAGATCTGCGTCGGGCAGGTCACGGCATAAATCCACCCTGCCCCCGATGGCGAAGACCAAGTGCCCATCCGGCCCAAGCACGTCGAGCACACGCCGAACAAAACCACGAAGACTTGCCACGGTGGGCGCGATATCACGCTTAATTATCAGGACTCTCGGCACCTTGCTCTCCGCCTTATGCTCCTGCAAAGCCTCGATAAATCGACTCTGCTCACTGGCGCGATAAGCTGGAAAATAGTCGGTAATTTCCCACCCGAGCACGTCATCTACCCGTGCGGCCAGCACACGTCGCGTCTCCGCAGAATCCAATTCCTCGTCGAGCACTGCCAACGCCGCATGCCTTGCCATCCCACGATCTCGCTCAGGCGAAATTAACCGACCAGGTGCGACAGGCGTGGTCGGCGAAGAACCAGCCGGAGCAGAGCCCGCATCCAGCCCCAGATCCCGCCGAACCAAACTCCGAAAAAGCCGGTCACTTCGCACATCCTGAAAACCTTCGCGTCTCAAGGACGACCGCTGACCATAGAGCGCCAGCGCCAGCAATCCGATCCGGGGCAGCAGCACGTAGCTCACGAGCGACAATAACAGGAACGGCCACCACGCATACCGGTCACCATCGTTCGCGTCGATCGTTAGCATCCCACTTTGGATACGGGTGCCGAAGACCTGCTGCGGGTCGGGATATCCGACTCCAGCACCCCAAATTTCCCTCCAGGGAAATGCGACATTACGGACCACCTCAGCGACACGTTCGCCGGTGACAATACCCGGGAACGAAGTGCCCCAGCCAGCAGGCTGCTCGTGAAACAATATCACCGCGAACATCCCGAGAGCCATCGCGGCGCTGTAAGCCAGTGCCGCCCATTGCAGCCAGATAAGAAGCGGCCACGCCAATGCCCCACCATGCAATCGCCCCCGGCCGAGCATCAATCCAGCTGCAGCACGCAGCCTGGCAACCTCGGATTTTCCAGCATGTCCCGATTGGCGAACCAATGCCGCAGCAACCCGCCCCAAGAGCGGAACAAGAATCCCTGAAGCCAGGAACCGCAGAAATAGCGGCGGGGAGTAGCTTGGACGAACAACGGCAGCCACCACCGTACACAACGCAATCGCAAGAAGCACCAACTGCGGCAGCAGCCCGACCATGAAGACCCATAGGACATTGACTGGCCTCGGAGCGCCTCCGGGCATTTCTCCGCCAAATCCAGCAAGCAAGCCGCCGAGCACGACCAGCCCAAGCGCAGCACCTGCGAGCACACAACAAACCGTAATAAACGACCGAGCGGATGCACACAATGCCCCGGGAGATGGTTCTTCGCCATATTCCTTCTTCCTCGCCGCATCCAACCAGACACGCAACCACTGCCGCCGGGTCTTAACCGTGTCATCGCGCAAGGCCCCCATCGGCAAGGCCCCCGCTCCGAGATTCGCACTATCGGGATGCGCGAGCAGCAGCTCGTAATCAATCAAATCCGCCAGCCGCCAACTCTGGCCCGACTTGAGGCGCGGAGGAGTTTTGTCAGCCGCCATGGGCTCTGGCCGGCCATTCATTATTTCGGCAATTGCTCCCGGATTTCTGCCAACTCTGAGCGTATTGCAGCAATTTCACGCAGAAGGTGATTGGAAGCATCTTCAGCAGCGGAGCGGGTCGCTTCCGCCTCTTTATGGATCTCGGCGTCGTGCTGCGCGTTCATGCTATTTACCAACAGCGCGATAAACAAATTCAATACCGCAAAACTTGTCACCACGATGAATGGAACAAAAAATAGCCATGCATACGGATACACTGCCATCACCGGCCGAACAATACCCATTGACCAGCTTTCCAGCGTCATGATTTGAAAAAGCGAGTAGGCGGACCTCCACAATGATCCGAACCACTCAGGAAAACCCGCGCTAAACAATTTCGTCGCAGCCACTGCGGCCACGTAAAAAACCAACGACATCACGACAATCACAGACGTCATGCCGGGCATGGCTCGCAGCAGGGCCTCCACGACCACGCGCAACTGCGGCACCACCGAAAACAACCGCAGCACCCGCAAAATCCGCAGCGCCCGGAAGACAGCCAACGGCCCCGAAGCAGGGACCAGCGCAATTCCGACGATGATCAAATCAAACCAATTCCATCCCTCCCGGAAAAACCGCAGTCGATAGGCAAACATTTTTAACGACAACTCGACGCAATAGATCGCCAGCGCAACAGCATCAAACGCCTTAAAAATCGCGCCGGCCGGAGATTGCATGACTGCCGCGGACGTCTCGAAGCCCAACGTGACAGCATTCAAACAGATCACCCCGAGGATGAAATGCTGAAATCGTGGCGAATCCACCAACCGTTTCACCGATCCACGCAATCCTCGAAATTCACCTTCGGTCATAGCCATATAAGTGCGGAGAAGATGACTCTTCCGCGCCATGCGTCAACTCTGTCATGCAATTTCTGACGGCGATGATGCGACCCGCATCATGAGCCCTCTGAATACATAACATGATTTTGATCTGGTCGCCGGGGCTGTCGGAATGGTGTTATCGCTGTCCGAACCATGCCCGTCGTCGCCAGTTACTGCACCACCTTCCTCAAGCCGGAGATGCGACACATCTACCGTCAGGTCACAGGACTAAAGGAGTTCCAGACCTTTGTGCTGACGAAATCGCACGAGAATTCAGACACCTTTCCTTTTGCCGACGTCGATGTTTTGCCGCGGCCTCGAATCACCTTCCTCGCCCGATTTCACAAAAAGTATATCCGCCGTACGGAAGCAGTTTTTTACCGGGGGGAATACGACCAGCTTTGCGCCGCGCTGGGACGCCGCCATGCGGACCTGCTCCATGTGTATTTTGGCCACACAGGAGTGCATCTGCTGCCATTCCTTCGCAATTGGACCGGGCCATCGCTCGTTTCGTTCCACGGCATGGACATCATGCTCCGAGAAGCAGACCCGCAGTATAACCGCAGCCTCACCGAGTTATTGCAAACTTTGCCAATGGTCCTCGCGCGGAGCGAATCGCTCGCGAACCGCTTGGTCGAACTGGGATGCCCGCGAGAAAAGATCCGCATCAACCGGACCGGAATTCCCCTCGATGATTTTCCGTTTTTCTCACGCACCGCACCCACCGATGGCGCATGGCATTTGGTTCAGGCGTGTCGACTGATCGAAAAAAAGGGAATCGATGTGACGTTGCGCACATTTGCTAAGTTCCTGGCCCGGTTCCCAAAAGCGCGTCTGACAATCGCCGGAGATGGCCGACTTCTGGGTGAGTTGCAATCACTCGCAGCCGCGCTCGGCATTCAAAACGCAGTCGTCTTCGCGGGGTTTCAGGCCCAGAAAGATCTAGCAGCACTCTATCGCGCGGCCCACATTTTCATCCACCCGAGCCAAACGACCCCCAAGCTTGATCAAGAAGGTGTGCCCAATGCGATGCTGGAGGCCATGGCCACCGGACTCCCCGTCGTCGCGACACTCCACGGGGGAATTCCCGAGGCGGTTACGGACGGCCATGACGGGCTTCTGACAGCGGAGCGCGACGTGGAGGCGCTGGTCGGCTCGCTTTTCCGACTGGCTGAGTCGCCTGCATTTTATGCCCGGTTGGGCGCAGCAGCAGCAGATTCAGTGCATCAAAAGTTTGAGCAATCGCGTGCGGTTGCCGCATTGGAAGGGCACTACAACGAACTCCTTGCTAGCCAATCGCGCGCAACGCCAGCCTGAACGGAACCAGCCCCTTTGCTGCGAATTTGCGCTGAAATTCGGTCATCGCCACCTCTCGACCGTCCTCCCACGGGATCGTCTCCCAATGATCTCGGGTTTTCACGACAGCCTCTTCCATCGCAACAAAATACGGCAGATCATCCGTCATCAGCCGAAGTTCACCGCCCAGGATCAGGAGCCGGTAGGCGTGCAATAAAAACTCCCCGTTGACCATGCGCCGGACATTGTGGCGACGCTTTGGCCAAGGGTCCGGAAACGAAACATGAATTCGTGCCGCGGATCGATCCTCAATGCTTGTAGCAAATCCGCCGAGTCCCTCGCCGTGCATCACCTGCGCGTTGCGCAGGCACAGACGGTCAATTTTTGCCCTGCACCGCTCGACACGGTGGCGCTGCCGCTCGATCCCCAAAAACCGCACGTCCGCAAATCGTTGTGCCATTTCTACGATAAATGCTCCGCGGTGACAGCCGACATCAATCTCCAGCGGCAAAAGAGGATTCACCCAAGTCTGGGCCGGTGTATCGACACCGACCAGTGCCGATGATTCCGGCGCAGTTGGCACGCAATGCGCACCGGATTCCTGCATAAATCCGATGGGCGCGCCTACTGGCTGACCGATACGGCTACATCGTCACCGGGACGAAAGACCGGGCCAGATGTCCGTGGAGGAATGATTAAACTCCGTGCGATAAATTCTTCGTTGATCGGAGCGACAAGACTGTAACCGCCTTTGCCGTCTGGCAGCATCGGAGTGCCCCAGCGATTGCGACAAACCACCTCGCTGGCGAGAACACGTTCCCCCGCAAGCGTGAAATTATACATATCGGGCAGCTCGGGAGTCTGGAGAGCACTGCCAACAAAGACGCCACCAGCGATGATTAGCCATGTCATATCTTCCTATAACACAGATTCTCTGCACCAATGTCAAACCCGCTCGTCCGGAAAGGCAAAGTTTTTTGACTCGGACACGGAAGCGCTTGCCCGATCTCCCTAAGTGCGGGATGATCGCCCGCAGATGAGACCCACTCCAACTCCCCCCCAAGCGGCCAGCCAGTGGCGCCGACTGGGGAGATCAAGACGACGCCGATCCGGCTTTCTTCCGGCGCTGGTTATCGCATTTGGAGTCGTGAGCGCCGGTCTGATTGCGGTCATCGGCGTCAAGACGGATGGTTTTGGCATCGGGATCCATAATGCTTGGTTGAACTATGCCGCCAACCTCGCCTCGCAGGACGAGCCCGTTTATTTTGAGTCCCTCATTCCTGCTGAAATTCCGCCGGACGCCAACTTTTTTAAGGATTCGTTATTTGATCCGCTCACGAATTCAACCCCTCGGGCGGATACCAGAGACCTTCTCCAGATGGTCATCGATCCGGGCCAGGGAATCAGCGTTGATACCCTCCTTGACGCGTCCGCAGAGGGAACAAACCGGGCCACGCTCGAATCCATCGCCTCGCAGATGGCGACCGCCGGGGTAACAAATCCGGGAACAGATTACCTCCTTCCGGGCGATCGGATATTGGCAGGCTTTTCTCAAATGGGCCTCGATTTTTCGCCGCTGCAATCCGCATCCGATCGCGCGGGAGCGAGGTTCCCCATCGACTACTCTCAAGTGGACCCGCCCACGCTGCCGCACCTCCAAGTGCTGGAAGCCATGGCTGATTGGCTCGCGATCCGTGCGGTTGCTTTTATTTCGACAGGCAACTCACAATCCGCAGCCGAGGACCTGCTGCTCGTGGCGCGGCTTGCGGATTCCGTCGCCAACGAGCCATTTCTCGAATCCCAACGCTGTCGTCGCAAGCTCCTGGAAATCTTTTGCTCTGGTATCCTCACCGGCATCAAACGCGACGCATGGTCTTTAGAAGAACGCGAGGATTTTTGCGTCATTTTAAGCCGGTCCCGTCCATTGTCCGATCTCGCATTGGCCATTCGCGGCGAGCGCGGGAGACTCAACACCGCTATCGACGCGCGCTTGCTACGGGACGACCTTGAGCCATCCGCGTTGATCCAGTCGTGGTTCGATGCACCCGGCGCCGCACTCCCCCTGAGGCAGATGCGGGCCAGCCAGATCCTCATCAACACAGCAATCCAAGAACTCGTTAATCAGGTGCTCTCGCCCCTCCCGCCCACAGATGACACCCAAGACAGCAGCACGGAAAACGAATCCGCAATCCCCTCACCCGTCGTGGATCTCCCCATCAGCGCCCGGCAACGCCTCGCCACACTCGAGGAAGAAGCCGACAGCTTCCGAAAAACCAACGCACTCGTCATCGAAACCGCCGCTGCCTGCGCGCAACAATAAGCGATTTCCAAGCGTGTGTGGAGTTTGTCGGCGAGTCGGTGGCGCTGCACATCAGAGTTTTTTGATTCTAACCTAACTTCCCCGGCGGAAGGCCTGAGAGGCCTATAAACACAGGCGCCCCAGATTTTTTCGGGCTACATCTGTGCTTCGGTAGTCAAAGTGGCCCATTTGAGAAAACTGAAGGGGTCGGGCCTATAATTTAAATGTCGCGCGGGCCTAAAAACCCTGAGGGGCGTCACATTGATGGCTAGAAAACCGAGATTGGAATTTGAGGGGGCGATCTATCACGTGATCAATCGGGGGAATTACCGGAAGGATCTATTTTTGGAAAGGGGAGCAGACCCTGCACTTGAGGAAGCTCTGTTGGAAGCCTGCTTGAAGTGCCGGTGGAAAATTCACTCCTACGTGATGATGAGTAATTATTTTCAACTCGCTGTCGAAACACCGGAGGCGAATTTGGTGCGTGGGATGGCTGCAGGGGAGCTTTGCCAACCGCTTCAAGCGATTCCATGGCGAGCGAGGACATCTGTTTCAAAGCCGCTACAAAAGCATCCTGATTGAAGAGGGGCGTCCGCTTCCGGGCTTGGTGAACTACATCCACCTCAATCCCGTGAGGGCGGTGATTCACAGCGTCGAGCACCTCAAGGGTTATCTTTTCTCAAGTTACCCGAAGTTTTTTCAAAAGAACCCGCCTCTATGTTTAAGCTGGGCTGAGGTGCGCGAGTTGAGGGAGGGGAAATGGAACTCAAGAAGTTGGTGAGGCGCGCCCGAAATACGGATGATGAGGTCTTGGCTGCTCCAAAATCTTCAGCGTGGAAAATCAAGATCGCCTGTCAATTGAAACGGGAACCCACGGCCGCCAACCCCTAATTAGCAATCGCTCTGTCCATGGGGCACCCCAGCCGGATATCCCATCTAATAGCAATATTTAAAATATAGGCCTGACCTCATCGGACCTCTCTGGCTGCTGAAACCAACGAAAGGCGGATGGACTTTATCCAGGGTTTCACTTAAAGAAAAACCGCAACCAGCACTTGGCAAACAATAAATCGCTCATGGAAACAACCCGACTCCTGACTTTCATCTCCACCTTCGCACCGGGCGATACAGGAGCCATCCACGCCTTCGTTTTCGATCCGGCAAGCGCTCGGATACAACCTCTCAGCAGCACGGGTGATGTCGAAAATCCCTTCTTTCTGGCTATTTCTCCCGACGCGAAGTTTCTCTACTCGATCCATGCCCCGGAGCGGTTTGGCGGAAAGCCCGAGGAGCAAATTGCGGCCTATGCCATCCGGGATTCCGACGGCGAACTAGCGCTCCTGAACCGGCAATCCTCAAAAGGATCGGCCTCCTGTTTTCTCGGGATCGATGCCACCGGAAAGACCGTCCTTGTGGCGAATTACCGGACGGGCAACGTCACCTCTTACCCGATCCGGGAAGATGGTTCCCTCGCGGAGGCGGCGTCGTTTTTTCAGCATGGAAATTCAGACGCCGAAAGCACCACGAAACCCGTTCCGCGCGCGCATTGCTTCATAACCAGCCCGGACAACCAATTCGCGTTGGCGGCGGATCTGGGACTCGACCAGATCATCGTCTATCGCCTGTCCGCTAAGGACGCCAAACTCACCAAGCACTCAGTCTTTCAGACGAACCCCGGAGCCGGACCACGCCATCTGGCTTTTCACCCCGACGGCAGCCGTCTCTACGCCATCAACGAGCTTGCCAATTCGATCTCGGCCTACGATTGGGACACCTCCGCGGGCACGCTCGTCGAACGCCAGACCATATCCACCCTGCCCCGGGAATTCACCGGATCGAGCGCCTGCGCTGATCTCAAAATCACATCGGACGGGAAATTCCTCTACGGCACCAATCGCGGGCACGACAGCATCGCCATTTTTAAGATCCAAGAAGATGATTGCTTGAAGCTGCTCGCGATCGAGCCCAGTCACGGGAAAGGCCCGCAGAACCTGGCCATCTCGCCGGGCGGCGAGTTCCTACTCTGCGCCAACATGCCTGGTAACACCGTTGCCGTATTCCGCATCGATCCGGCGGGCGGCGGGCTCACTCTGATCGGCGAACCCCTCGCCATCCCCAGCCCATCCTGCATTAAATTCATCCAATACAAAGGCTGAAAAAAGCTGAAGGAGTCGGGCCTATAATTTAAATGTCGCGCGGGCCTAAAAACCCTGAGGGGCTTCATATTGTTGGCTAGAAAACCGAGATTGGAATTTGAGGGGGCGATTTATCACGTGATCAATCGGGGGAATTACCGGAAGGATCTATTTTTGGAAAGGGGAGCAGACCCTGCACTTGAGGAAGCTCTGTTGGAAGCCTGCTTGAAGTGCCGGTGGAAAATTCACTCCTACGTGATGATGAGTAATTATTTTCAACTCGCTGTCGAAACACCGGAGGCGAATTTGGTGCGTGGGATGGCTGCAGGGGAGCTTTGCCAACCGCTTCAAGCGATTCCATGGCGAGCGAGGACATCTGTTTCAAAGCCGCTACAAAAGCATCCTGATTGAAGAGGGGCGTCCGCTTCCGGGCTTGGTGAACTACATCCACCTCAATCCCGTGAGGGCGGTGATTCACAGCGTCGAGCACCTCAAGGGTTATCTTTTCTCAAGTTACCCGAAGTTTTTTCAAAAGAACCCGCCTCTATGTTTAAGCTGGGCTGAGGTGCGCGAGTTGAGGGAGGGGAAATGGAACTCAAGAAGTTGGTGAGGCGCGCCCGAAATACGGATGATGAGGTCTTGGCTGCTCCAAAATCTTCAGCGTGGAAAATCAAGATCGCCTGTCAATCGAAACGGGAACCCACGGCCGCCAACCCCTAAATAGCATTCGCTCTGTCCGTAGGGCACCCCAGCCGGATATCCCATCTAATAGCAATATTTAAAATATAGGCCTGACCCCATCGGGCTTCATCGGGTCTTCTTTCTTAGATAATTCTTGGCGGGCTTTGTGAGCTTGGCGCGAAATTTGTTTTTTTGATCTATTTATCCTTCATCCCGGTCTTGAGCTTCCTGCCAAATTGCCCCATGATCCAGGAAATGCTCGACGTCACCATCCTCGCCAGCGGCAGCTCAGGAAATGCCGCGCTGATCCGCTGTGGCGAGACTCGAATTCTCATCGACGCAGGGTTGAGCGCCAAGCAACTCACGTTGCGGCTGGAAGTAGCGGGAACGCCGCCGGACAGCCTGTCCGCCATCGTGCTCACGCATGAACATGGGGATCATACCAGCGCACTGCGTGTGCTTGCCGCAAACCGGGATATCCCGGTTTATGCCAATCGTATGACAGCGGCCGCCATTGAAGCCGATGGGAAATGCCTTCCAGCGCGGTGGCAATTTTTCTCCAATGGGGCGGAGTTTTCCATTGGGTCAATGACATTGGAGCCATTCCAAGTGCCCCATGATGCAGCGGATCCGGTGGGATTTGTTGTTCGCAATGGGTCGGCATCTTTTGGGATTTTGACAGATCTCGGGTATGCGACAGCGGCAGTGATTGAGCGCGTGCGCGGGGTTCAGGGGCTGCTGATAGAGACCAATTACGATGATGACCTCCTGCAACGGGACACCAAGCGTCCTTGGTCGGTGAAACAGCGCATCCAGTCCCGCCACGGGCATCTTTCGAATGTCGCGGCGGCAGCCATCGCTGGCGAGTGCTGCGATGGCCCACTCCGGCAGGTGATTGTTGGGCATCTGAGCCGCGATTGCAATCAGCCTGAGATCGCGACGTCCTGCATGCGGGCGCACCTCACGCAGCGCGGCAGAGCAGATATCGAGATCATCTGCGCCATGCAGGAATCCGTGAGTTCGACCTTCCAGATCGTTTAGCGGCCGATTACCCCCGATCCGAGAAACGGGCGATGAGATAAATCCAGTTCGCGGCGAGTCCAATGACAACCCCAATCCGTATGGCAATCGCCGCGGACGGAGCGACTGCGGAGACCCGCACACGCGGCAAGCGAAACAGGCAAACAATCGCCGCGTAGACGATATACATGGCAGCAACTGCCAGAATCGCTGTGACAAGTGGATTCCAAGCAAGCGCGGCAGGCAGATCACCATGCAGAACCGCACGGGCTGCACGAGTACCGCCGCACGACAGACATGGCCAGCCACTGAATTGGTAAATGACACATTGCGGTGTGGGCAAACGGAATGCCATCCACGCCGAGCCAGCCATGGCAACAAAACCCAACACGCAACCCCAGATCATCTCCCAATCCGTCTCGTCCGGTTGCGGATAACGCAGGGTGAATTTCATGATTACTCGCCTGCTTCGACCATCAGTGGTTCAGCGGCCTGATGATTCACCAAATAGTAAGCATCGTCTTCCCCTTGATACCGGGCTAGGAGATCGAGTAATTGGAGCGCGCGGAGCGATCTATCCAGACGCTGCGGATTCGAGTCCAATTGCCCGAGCGCATGCGCCTGCACTTTGCCGGCGCGGCTCATGGCTTGAAGCACCGTCCAGGCGTGCAGCTTCTGCCGCCCATTGAACAGGATGAGAGCGCCCAGGTTTCCCCAGATCCCGAATGTGATCCGAACGGGCATCAACAACGCATCGCCCAGCACATGCCAGCCGATAATCGAGCGGTCAACAATCGGCGTGTAGCGACGCATCCATTGGTCGATGCAACCCCAGACCAAAAGAATCGCTGTAAGCGCAACGGCGCTGGCATAAATCCATACGGGTATGCTGCCGCCCCAATCGCCCAGAACGGCAGTCGTCAGCCCGAGCAGGATCAGGATGAAAAAGAAAACAATGAGCTGCCACACCAGTAGTGCTCCGAGCAGGCAGAGCATCGCCATCCAGATCACATGCCGGTTGTGGCGCGAAAGCAGTCGCAAGAATGCTTTCGGTGTCGGGCTCATTGCGCCGAAGCGGGGTAGCCGTCAGGATCTACAATAACCTCGCCAAATCCCGCCCCTTGCAGCGCGGCGCGGATCTCCGCCGCACGACTCAGCGCGCGGTCAAGTTCGTCCTGTCCCGCAAGCATGCGGGCGCCCGGAGGGATGCCGGCTGAAAACCGCACACGAAAGACACGGAACCCAAGCGCTTTGATTGCCGCTTCCCCACGCTCGACAAATCCCAGCGTTTCGCGCGTCACTGGAGTCCCGTGAGGGATGCGGGAGCTCAAACACGGCTGAGCGGGAGCGTCTGCTGTGGGTAGATTCAGGGCCTTCGATAGCGCTCGGACGTCGGATTTAGTTAATCCCGCCTGCTTTAGCGGGGCGAGAACAGAAAACTCAGCGGCCGCCTGCGAACCGGGACGCAGGTGGGCTGGATCGTCAGCATTTTCGCCGTAGGCAATGGCAGCAAACTCACGCTTGCTCGCGAGTGCGTCCATGCTGCGGAACAATTCCGCCTTACAAAAGTAGCACCGATTCAAGGGATTTGCCGCATAATCAGGGTCGTCCATTTCCGTGGTTTGAACCACCTCAATCGCGACCCCGAGATCCTTCGCGACACCCAGTGCGTCTGCCAGCGTGGCGCGGGGCAGGCTGGGGCTGTCGGCGATCACACCAACGACCCGATCGCCAAGCACCGCGTGCGCCACAGCAAGCAGGCACGTGCTATCGACCCCGCCCGAATAGGCGACCATGAGGGGAGCGTGCGCATAAAGAATCCGCTCAAGCTCCGCCCGTTTAGTGGAAAGGTCCGTCATAGGCTGAGACGCGAGTAGAGGGCATCCAGCGGCATTTGGATACCAATGAAAAATTCTCCGAAATCCGCATATTTTGTGCTCACTTCGTCGAAGCGCATTTCATAGACAATCGCTTTGATCTCGCTGGTTGTGTGCGCAAAAAGCGTGACACCCCATTCTCCGTCGTCGAGTCCGGAGGACCCCGTGATCAACTGCCGCACCCGGCCAGCGTAGGTCCGTCCGACGCGCGCATGACCGGCCATCAGCTTCTTGCGAACATCAAAATCCAGCGCATACCAATTTTGCTCCGGCTGCCTGCGTTTCGACATCGGGTAAAAACAAAAGACAGGCCAATCTGCAAGATTCGGCTCCAAACGGTCTTTCGTGTATTTTTCCATTCGCTCCCGGAAAGCAACGCGTTTTTCATCCGCCGCAGCGCTGCCGGCCACAATCCCCTCAGGCGCCAGCGTAGCGATATATTCCTCCTCGGACATGGTGTATTCGCTGCGCTCAGTCATGGACAGCCAACTAAAAACCGAATCAATAATCCCCGGTCCCATCGCCAATGTGAGTGATTTTGAAATCCGATCCAGTGCGTGGAGATCCGGACAGATCAGCATAAATCCGAAGTCTGCCTTGGGCCCAACCATGCTCAACGTGAGCAGTTGCGTGTCCGGTTCACTGCGGGCATCCGCGATGCATTTTGCCATGGCAGTTTTCCGTTCGCGTTGCTCGTCGGGGTCATACAGATCCCATTGGCTGTAGTCGATTTTTAAAAACCAATGCAGCACATGGCGGCCTTCGGTCGGGAGTATGGGTGGTAGTGGTTGCATGAGCGTCTCAGGTAAATTCATCGGTCTAACTTAAAAAAACAATTGCTTTCGCTCGTCAGATTACCGAATTTCTACCAACTACTTAACCGTTATGGCAGACCTCGAAAACAAATATTCAGACAACACCACAGGCAAATTCTATGTTGATGACCAGTGCATCGACTGCGACCTCTGCCGTGAAACAGCACCCGCGAATTTTACCCGGCAGGAAGACGGCGGATATTCCTTCGTTTTCAAACAGCCCGAATCCGAAGATGAGGAGGCTCTCTGTAAGGAAGCCATGGAAGGCTGTCCGGTCGAAGCCATTGGCAGCGACGGCGCGTAAACGTCCGTTCTTTCAGCGATTTCATGATCACCCCGTCCACCCGCCGGCACATCGTCGAGGAATGGCGGGGGTATCGTGAGCCACGCTCCGAGCGTCCGGTCGTGCAGGTCTCAGATGCCATCGAAAAATTAGTCGGCAAACTTGGACTCAATGAGCGGATCTGCGAAAGCGAGATCCTGGCAACGTGGCAGGGCATCGTGGGTGAATTCCTCGCAAGACACTCGACACCCAGTCGTCTCGTAAACGGGATTCTTCACGTCCAGGTGCTGCAACCGACGGTGCGATACGAACTCGAAACCCGCTGGCGCACGGTCGTCCTCGAAAAACTTCGCGAACGATTCGGAAAATCCACCGTTCGGGAAATCCGATTCAAATTGTGAATTTACGCACTGCCATTTCGCCACGGGCGATAACTCGCTCATGATCCGGAACATCCTTCTGGACTGGTCCGGAACGCTCGCGGATGATCTGGGGCCCGTGCTCCAGGCCACCAATGCAATTTTCCGGGAATATGGACGAGCCGAACTCTCGCTGGCTGAATTCCGGCATCATTTTCGACTCCCGTTCTCCGGGTTTTATGCCGAACTCCTCCCGGAGGCAACACTCGAAGGACTCGAGCCGCTCTATGAGAAATTTTTTGCCGGCCTTCAGGACGACGTCAACTTGCTACCCGGATCCCGGGAGTTCCTCGACTTCTGCAACCGCACCGGTCGCCGCATTTTTCTCCTCAGCACGATCAAGCGCAATCATTTCGTAGCACAGGCCGGCCGCCTCGGAGTGATCGACGCATTTGAGCACGCTTACGTTGAGGTCATGGACAAACGCGAGGTGATCCGCGAAATCCTTCGCAAGCGGGAACTGGACCCCTCAGAAACCGCATTTGTTGGTGATATGGTGCATGACATCGAGACTGCCCGCCATGGCGGCGTCTTGGATATCGCGGTGACAACGGGATTTGACCCCGTGGAAAAGCTCATCGCAGCCTCGCCCGCAGTGCTCGTGGACGGATTGCCCACGCTCCAGCGCCTACTGGGCGGAATGACCGTGATCCAATCTGACAGATGATTACGGATGCCATCGAGATTCGCGGTCTTGAGATCGATACCCACATTGGGGTGCCAGACGCCGAGCGGGCGCAGGCGCAGCGATTGCTTGTGGACCTGCAAATGATTCCGCGCCGCGGGTTTGATCAAATGGCAGACCGAATCGATGCCACCGTCGACTATTTTACGTTGTCCAATGAAGTCGTTGCCTGGGCTGCAGAACGCCCACGGCTGCTGATTGAGACGCTCGCAGATGAAATCGCAACGCGCACGCTGCGAGGGTATCCGCTGATTGAGGTCAGCGTCACGATCCGCAAATTCATCCTTCCAAATACCGAGTATGTGGCGGTGCACTGCACTCGGACCGCGCAGGTCTGAGCAGGATTAGGCCCATTGAGGCTCCTTGAAGCAGCACCGAAGATAATCCCTGATTGACTAGGCGGGAGGTTGTAGCAACTTGTCTCAGTGTCCGAAGATCGATCCTTTTCCCGAGCATTGCACTATTTTCTGCGGGCCACCCGACTGCGTTGCCCCGTGTGCGCAGTCTCGGCGCTCTTTGTTCCCATCCGAAAAGTCCGGCGCTTGTCGGATTGGTTTGCTCCCCTTGATGGCTGTCCGCGCTGTGGATATGCATACGACCGCGAGCCGGGATACTTTTTACTTTCGATCTGGGCCATCAACTACGGCATGGGGAGCCTGATCGGGCTCATTATCTATCTGGTTTTGGAGCTGATGTACGACCTGCCGCTCTCGACTTTGCTGGCCTGCGTCCTGATTCCGATACTCATTTTCAACCTGATGTTTGTGCGACACTCAAAGGCATACTTCATTGCCTTCGATCATTGGTGGGACCCTCACCGCAAAGAAGGCGGGGATGACGGGGGAAATAAACCGCTGACCCCTCCTCCGACCGCTCCGGCGCCGCCTGCTCCCAAATTTCCAACTCCAAAGGTGCCGGACGATGATCTAGTCGGCACGCGTTGAAGCCCCATAAACACGCTTCCAGCGACCCGGTCGGCGCGGCAGGATCGGTGGATACGGCCGCTGCGCCGTGAGCACACGTCCAGTCCCCGTAATTAAATGCCTGCTGATTGTTGTGATGCTTCGTCAAGGTTTTTCAGGCTTATAATGTAAGTTTTATTTGACGATTTTGTTACTTTTTACTTGAGGGATAAACAGATGGTTTTTATCATCCACTCACGTGCGCGGTTCGAGGGTCGATACGATGTGAATAACTTGTGAAGTGTTCCTCCATCCATCGGTTCAATTGTTCCACGCCCGGCCCCGGATTGTGCTTTTAATTAAACGAAGTGCGAACGTGAATACTTAATACCCACCCAGAGATAAATCTATTGAAAACTTTAGAAGTCATTTATAATCAATTTATTGCGAATTATCTCGACGTTCTGAAAATGGCTTTTTCAGGGGGCGCTCATTTAGAGTTATCAGGCGTTGTGGAAAGAGCGAAAATTTCGGGAATCGAGTCCTGGGGCGGATATTTCCGATGTGTATAATTTACTTATGATTCAAGATATTAACCAGATTTGGACGGCGATTTCGGCCGTTGTAGCCGCGAGAATCAGCGGCGATGGATACCACCGGTGGTTTAGTGATGTGCGGGTGGTTTCGGATGATGGAACTTCGCTGGTATTGTCGGTTCCCAATCCGATTCATAAGTTTTTCATTGAAAGCAATTACCTCACCTTATTGCAGGGTGCGGTGCTGGAGGCCTGCGAGAGTCCGCGGCAGATCCAGATCATGGCGTTGCACTCCGAAGACATCGCGCCGTTGGATCATATTCCCAGCGAAGAGCCCACGCCGACCCGTAAATCTGCGTCCCGCGATAAAGCGTCGGGAGGCATTATCCCCACCGGGATGAATCCGCGCTACACGTTCGATTCCCTTGTGGTGGGTGCAAATAACCAATTTGGCTATGCCGCCTCCCAGGCGGTGGCGACGTCGCCTGCAACGACCTACAACCCGCTCTTCATCTACGGCGGCAGCGGACTCGGTAAGACACACATGCTTCAGGCGGTGGGACATCATGTGCTCGGTAACAAAAAATCCGCCCGCGTGGTCTACCTGACGAGCGAGCAGTTCACGAATGAGTTCATCGATGCAATTCAGCACGGCACGCTATTCAAGTTTCGGAAAAAATACCGTCAGGCCGACATTTTAATAATCGACGACATCCAGTTCCTTGCGGGCAAGGAGCGGTCACAGGAGGAATTTTTCCACACGTTCAATTCGCTCTACGACGGACACAAGCAGATCATTTTGTCGAGTGACCGCCCGGCCAGTGAAATCGAAAAACTGGAGCAGCGCCTGGTTTCGCGGTTTGAGTGGGGGATGACGGCAGAGCTGCAACCGCCGGATGTCGAGACGCGGATCGCGATTTTGAAAAGTAAGGCAGCGGGTCTGCGCATACAGTTTGAGCCATGGGTGCTTGAGTTTTTAGCCGAGAAGATCCGGAATAACGTGCGGCGACTCGAAGGGGCACTCATGCGTGTGGCATCATACAGCTCGCTGAGCGGCAGGAAAATTACGCGGGACGACATCGAAAACTTGCTCCGCGATATCTTTCAGGAACAAGCGAGAAAGTCAGTCACCATCGATCAGATTCAGCGCAAGGTAGCTGAAACATTCGATCTTCGCATCGCTGACATGACGAGCAAGCGCCGCTTGGCGAGCATCGCGTTCCCCCGGCAGATCGCAATGTTTCTGTCACGCGAAATGACAAATTCAACGCTGAGCGAAATTGGTGATCTCTTTGGTGGCAAAGACCACGGCACCGTGATTCATGCATGCAAACTAATCAAGCGACGCATGGAGGAAGACGAGCGCACGAGGCATATTATTCGCTCAATTGAAACCCAACTCCAGCGGTGAACTTTCATTTCTTCGAGTGCAAACGCTTGAAGCTTTCTTCACGGGAAGCGCAGATTGTTTTGACACATCCCGCAGAGAACAGATAGTCACCATCGATCACCTAAAACATTTTTAGCGTCGTCCCATCCATGAAGTTCAGCGTAACCAAAGACCACCTGCTGGAAGGCCTGCAGAAAACCCAGAATGTTGTAAGCACCCGCGCCACCCTGCCGGTGCTGTCGAACGTGCTTATCGAAACCACCGAGACCGGGATTCGGCTCAGCACCACCGACATGGAAGTGTCGCTCCGCTGCGAAGTCTCGGCCATGGTTGAAAAGCAAGGCGCCACAACGATCCCTGCACGGCGCCTGCTCACGATCATTCGTGAGTTACCCGTCGCGGACATCCAGATCGAGACGGATGCGAAAAATATTACCAGCATCCGGAGTGGTCAGAGTTTCTTCAAAATCTACGGTCTCGCCCGCGAAGATTACCCTGCGTTTCCCGAGGCGATCAATGCAAAGACGATTACCGTCAAGCAAAGCGTCCTCAAAGACGGATTGCGCAAAACGTCATACGCCATCTCGCTCGACGAGACGCGCTACGTGCTCAACGGCATTTTGTTCTCGTTCAAGGAGAGCACGCTCAAGCTCGTAGCTACGGATGGGCGGAGATTGGCGCTTTTCGAGGAATCCATTGATGCCGAGATCACGGGCAAACTCGACCTGGACTTCATCGTCCCGACAAAGGCGATCAACGAATTGCAGCGGTTACTGAACGACTCTGGGGAGATCACGCTTCAAGTGGGTGAGAACCTGGTCGCTTTTCATCTCAACGGGTCGATTCTCGTCTCGAAACTGGTCGATGGGAACTACCCCAACTACCGGCAAGTCATACCATCCAGCGATGACACCAAGGAGATTATCAAGTTGGACCGTGAAGCATTCCTGCATTGCGTGCGCCGCGTGTCACTCCTCAGCACTGACAAAGCTGCGTCGATCCGACTCAAGTTTTCGCTGAACAATATCGAGGTGATGTGTAACACCCCGGAGGTGGGCGAGGCCAAAGAATCCACGGCCGTCGCATACAAAGGCGCCGAGTTCGCCATTGCTTTCAATCCCGATTACCTCATGGATCCGCTCAAGGCGCTTCCGAATGACGAAGTGTCGCTTCGGTTGATTGATGAAATGAGCCCTGGTGTCATTGAGATATCGTCCGGATTCCTCTACGTCATCATGCCGATGCGCGTTTCGCAGTAAACGGCGAACGGTATCGACGGCAACGACCATGCCGCTTAAGGGACGATAGTCCCTCTCTGCAGCTATGCCTCAGTCAAGTCGCCATCGCCGAGCGCGCTGCCCTTGTAGAGATCGCGCGGATGATAGATGGGCCCGAGGATCAGAGCGGGAAACACATCACGTGAATCCAGAAGTTTTCTTCGCATCTGGCAAAAGCGCTTACGACCAGCCCGATCGGGGCTACCGCAGCGGAGATCACTCCCGAATTTCTTGCCGACTTTCCAGATGCGCTCGCGCTTCACGATATCGGGAAAACATGCATTCCAGATGCGATCCAATTGAAACCCGACCGTCTCACGGAGACGGAGTTTAGCATTATTGAAATGCATCCCGTCCATGAGGCAAAACATTTTGCACTCTCTGGAGCATCAGGAATTTTGCGCCTCGCGCACGATGTGATCTGGCATCACCACGAAAAATGGGATGGCACGGGCTATCCAGACCGCTTGCAATGCGACCCGATCCCGTTGGTTACCCGAATTCGGGCGATTGCTGGTTCCTACTTATTCCTACGATGCTTTGTCGACTTGGCGCTGCTACAAAGCAGCCACAAGCCCGGAGCGTGCGCGGGATGTGATCCAGAATGCGGCGGAAACATTTCAATCCGAGACTGATCGAGATTTTTCTCCAGCTCTCTGATCAGTTCTCCTATGTTAGACAGCCGCTGGGTGACCTGATGAATTCATCCTCGTGATCTTCGAATGAAAGCCGACGACACGATCTATGACATCAGGTGGGGAAAAGATTTCGGCGATGGAGCTGTTAGCGCAGCTTTAGAACCGGGGTTAATTCGGCACCATCCGCACAGACAGTGGACTTTAGTCATTACCTCCGGCTTGCCCTGCGCAATATCTAGGGTATTTTGAAGATAGTCTTTCTCGATACGGCTCTCACGGTGATGTATATCCAGAAACAGCCGAAGATTTACGCATCCACTGCAACGATTCTTTATGAGCCTGACCAAAGTCTTCCGATCGACTTCGAATCCGGGAGCGGGGCGATTATCCAGACGCGGGAGTTCATGCATACGGTGGTCGACTCGTTCAAGAGCACCAAGTTGCTGGCCCACACCATCCGGACTTCCGGTCTGGACAAAAGCCCCG
>Ga0209491_10002206_pt1 | contig 35395 bp, 34 predicted proteins | sample BON02_FD_187213 | JGI IMG/M metagenome (GOLD analysis project Ga0209491, IMG submission 187213) | Freshwater microbial communities from Lake Bonney liftoff mats and glacier meltwater in Antarctica - BON-02 (SPAdes) (version 2) | ecosystem: Environmental > Aquatic > Freshwater > Ice > Glacier... | reverse complement strand
GGTTTACCAGTATCTGGATCAACTATGCCAACAGCGTGGAAACGATCCGCTTCATCTGATTCCGCTGGCTTGTAACCTCTACCCTTTTCAGTAATAACGTGCACAATGACGGGTCCACCAAAATCGCGTGCACGCTGGAAAGCAAATTCCATGTCAGAAATCTTGTGACCGTCAATTGGTCCAATGTACTTAAGTCCGAGATCTTCAAAGAGTCCCTGCGGTGCGATGAAATCCTTAATGCCTTTTTTTATGCCGTGAAGTGCGTCGTAAACTGGCGCACCAACTACTGGGGTTCGCTCAAGTACTGATTTACCCCAGTCTAAAAATCTTTCGTAACCCTTTGTGGTTCGAAGCGTTGCTAAGTGTCGGGCCATCCCACCAATAGTTGGTGAGTACGAACGCTCGTTATCGTTAACGACAATGACGATCGAGCGGTCCGAACCATCGGCAATGTTATTTAGCGCTTCCCATGTCATGCCACCAGTTAGAGCGCCGTCACCAACAACAGCAACTACATGTCGATCACTTTCGCCATGAATTTCAAACGCTTTAGCAATTCCATCTGCGTATGAAAGCGCAGTTGAGGCGTGACTGTTTTCGATAACGTCGTGAATACTCTCAGCGCGGCTCGGGTATCCCGATAGCCCACCTTCTTGGCGAAGTGAATCAAAATCACCAGCGCGACCTGTAATCATTTTGTGCACATAAGTTTGGTGGCCGGTATCCCACAAAATTGGATCTTTTGGCGAATCAAAAACTAGGTGCAGTGCAAGCGTTAGTTCAACAACCCCAAGATTTGGACCTAAGTGACCGCCGGTGCGAGTCACGTAATCCACTAAAGATTTTCGAATTTCACTTGCTAATTGATCAAGTTGAGTTGGAGTCAGCGAGCGCAGGTCTGCTGGGGATTCAACGCCTTTTAGGATCGACATAAACCCACCTCCCGAAATAGCTTGCGGCTAGCCAGACCCCGTCAGAAGCGGATCATCCTGCCAAGTCTAATGACCAAATCAGTTATCTGCCCTCTGCCAGAGGCTTTAACTCCCCTTGATCAGGGGCCTTAACTACAGGGAATTTTGATTCAACAACGCAGTTATGACAGTGCTTGCCTGCTCCAGCTCTAACGCTAATCTGGCGCCTTCGTGCTCAAGTGCTGCGAGTAATTCATCAAGTGGTTCCGGCTTTAGATTGGAAGTAGTTCGAGCACTTCGGTACGCATCGCGAATCGCTTCAACTTGATGCTCCAGATGAAATTGCGCTACATAACCAAGTGCCACTGGCTGGGTTCGAAATACCTCGTAGGTACGAAACTCTGAGGGACACCGATCTAGCAACCAAGAAATTGCTTTCACTTGCCAACCAGTAGAACCAGCTGGCGTGAGATCAGAGGGCCAACTGTTCATGAAGTTAAAACGTTTGCGCTAGGCGCTAACAAGTGAGCACGATTTCATTATGCGCTAACAAGTGAACACGATTTCATTATGCGCTAACAAGTGAGCACGATTTCATTATGCGCTAACAAGTGAGCGCAGTACATACTGCAAAATGCCACCGTGACGGAAATAGTCTGCTTCACCAGGGGTATCGATTCGCAGCACTGCCATAAATTTGATGACTTTCCCATCTTGACCGTGTGCTGTGACCGAAACAGATTTTGGCGTTACGCCGTTGTTTAGTTCAACGATTCCAGTCACGTCGAAGGTCTCAGTACCAATTAGCCCTAGTGAGTCAGCAGTTTCACCGACTGGATATTGCAGGGGCAAAACTCCCATGCCAATCAAATTTGAGCGGTGAATACGTTCGTAGGATTCGGCAATGACAACTCGGACGCCAAGAAGCGCGGTTCCCTTTGCAGCCCAGTCGCGTGATGATCCAGAGCCATATTCTTTGCCAGCAAGAATTACCAGTGGCACATTTTTTGCTGCTGCATTAACTGATGCTTCATAGATAGATGTTTGTGGCGAATCAGCAAGTGTGAAGTCGCGAGTGAACCCACCCTCAACGTCATCAAGCAATTGGTTACGCAAGCGAATGTTTGCAAAAGTTCCACGAATCATTACTTCGTGATTTCCTCGGCGGGAGCCATAGGAATTAAAGTCTGCTCTAGCAACTCCGTTTTCCTTTAGGTACTTTCCAGCCGGGCTATCTTCTCGAATTGAACCAGCAGGTGAAATGTGATCCGTTGTAACTGAGTCGCCAAGTTTTGCAAGTACTCGCGCGCCGGAAACATCGGTAACTGGAACTGGCTTAGCTGGCATGTTCTCAAAATAAGGTGGGCGCCTTACATAAGTGCTGTCTGGATCCCAAGTAAAAGTTGCACCCGTTGGAGTGTCCAAGTTTTGCCACCGCGCATCGCCAGCAAATACATCTTTGTAGCGCGAAGTAAACATCTGCGCGTCAATCGAGGAATCAATAACGTCTGCAATTTCTTGCGTAGTTGGCCAAATGTCTTTAAGGAAAACTGGGTTTCCTTCTTTATCGTTACCGAGCGAATCGTTTTCAATGTCGATTGCCATGGAACCCGCAATTGCATACGCAACAACAAGTGGTGGCGAAGCTAAGTAGTTCATCTTCACATCTGGATTAATTCGGCCTTCAAAATTTCGATTACCAGATAGGACTGCAACTGCAGCTAAATCATTATCAGCAATAACAGAACTAATCTCTGGTGCAATTGGTCCAGAATTTCCGATGCAAGTTGTGCAGCCATAGCCCACAAGGTTGAAGCCCAACGCATCTAAATATTTTGTTAGTCCTGACTTGTTGTAATAATCAGTAACTACTTGGGAACCAGGCGCCAGTGTGGTTTTTACCCAAGGCTTGGTAACAAGACCCTTTTCCACTGCTTTCTTAGCAAGTAAACCAGCCGCCATCATTACTGACGGATTAGAAGTATTTGTGCAGGAAGTAATTGCAGCAATAACAACAGCGCCATTTCCTACTTCAAATTTTTCCTTACCCATAGTTACCGCGCCAGTTTTGTTTCGATCTTTAGTAAATGCTGTGACTGCAGTTTCAAACGACGTTGCTGCCTCCGCAAGCGGTACCCGATCTTGTGGGCGCTTAGGACCAGCAATTGAAGGCCTGACTGTTCCTAAGTCAAGTTCGATGTATTCGGAATATGTTGGTTCAAGTGCAACGTTGTGCCATAAACCTTGTGCCTGGGTATAGGCCTTAATTAAAGCAATTTGCGATTCTGGTCGGCCAGTAAGTCGCAAGTAATTGAGAGTCTCTTCATCGATTGGGAAAATTGCCGCAGTTGATCCGTACTCTGGGCTCATGTTTCCGATTGTCGCGCGGTTGGCGAGAGAAACAGCTGTGACACCTTCGCCATAAAATTCAACAAATTTTCCAACTACGCCATGTTTGCGCAACATCTCAGTAATTGTCAGGACTAAGTCAGTAGCTGTTGTTCCTGGTTGCATTTGTCCAAACAACTTGAAACCAACAACACGCGGGATCAACATAGATACTGGTTGGCCTAACATTGCCGCTTCAGCTTCAATGCCGCCGACTCCCCAGCCCAAAACTCCAAGACCGTTAACCATGGTTGTGTGCGAATCTGTACCAACGCAACTATCTGGATACGCTAAGCCGTCGCGAACCATGACAACGCGTGCTAATGCTTCAATGTTTACTTGATGCACAATTCCAGTTCCAGGTGGAACTACCTTGAAATCAGAAAAGGCATCCTGGCCCCAGCGCAGAAATTTGTAACGTTCGTTATTTCTTTCGTATTCCAGTTCTACGTTTTTATCGGCAGCTGCGGAGTCACCATAAAAATCTGCAATTACTGAATGGTCAATCACAAGTTCAGCGGGCGCTAATGGGTTAATTCGATTCGGATCCCCGCCGAGTTCAGTAACTGCTTCGCGCATAGTTGCAAGATCTACGATGCATGGAACGCCAGTAAAATCCTGCATGATTACGCGGGCTGGAGTGAATTGAATTTCATCAGTTGGCTCTGCTTGCGAATCCCAATTTGCCAGAGTTTTAATCTGCGCAGCAGTTACATTGGCGCCATCTTCGGTGCGCAGCAAATTCTCCAGTAAGACTTTATGAGTGAACGGCAACCGCTCAGTGCCCGGCAACGCAGCTAAGCGAAATATCGTGTAAGTCGCGTCAGCCACTGTTAGTTCGGATTGGGCATTAAAGGAATTGAGGCTACTCACGAGGCTCCTAAAGTATCTTGATGTCAAGATAAATTATACGCCTGTTTATACTGATTTATCGCAGCAGGCTAGGAAAATCTCTCAAATAGTGCGATGCATTCCACGTGTGCAGTCATTGGAAAAGCGTCTAGTCCAACAAGCTGCGTCATTGACCAACCTGCATCGGCTAAATACTTGGCATCTCTTCCAAGTGCACTCGGCTCGCATGCTACATAAACAATGGCCCGCTTAGTTATTCGGTCAATTTCGGTGATCACATCAAGACCGGCGCCAGCGCGCGGTGGATCCAAAATCACCACCTCGAAATCTTCATCGATTTGGGTGATCCACTTTGTAACATCTGCTGTAATCAGATCAAGCTGTGGCAAATCGCTGCAGGAGCGACGGGCATCGCGCATTGAATCAATAACGGATTCGACCGCAACCACCTCGCCACTTTCTTTAACATCAGCAGCCAAGCTAGCCGCAAATAATCCAGCACCGGCGTATAGATCTAAGGCCTTGTCGCCAGCTTTCAAATTCGCGAATCGTCGAACCGTGTCAACGAAAACTTCAGGGGCATCCTTGTGAACCTGCCAAAATGACCCGGCATGGATCCGCCAACTTCGATCTCCTACTGTTTCATCGAGCCAAGGCCCACCGCGTTGGTCCACAACAACGTGTTGACCAGAGGAACTTTGCGCTGTACTTATGTCGCCATTTCCAAGATGCACTTTGCCTTGCGCTAATTCAACTGAGCCTTCAACCGCAATTAAGCAGTCATCAATTTCAATGACAGTGTGTGAGCGTGTCATCTTTAAGCCAACTGAAACTCCGCCAATACGCGAATATCGATTACGAGTACGCCAACGCAAACCGGTTTCGTGCGGCGTGAGTGCCACAACTTGAAATTCTGCAAGAGGCTTTCCATTTACATGAGTTATGCCGCCCAAGTGACTCAGTTGTTCTCGTACAACTTCACTTTTCAACTCTCGCTGATGTGAAACGCTGACATGTTGCCAATCACAACCACCACAAGATCCCGCGTAACTACATGGTGCAGGTGTTCGATGCTCACTGGACTTAATTACTTCCACGACATCTGCGCGCAAGAATTTTTTGCTGATGTCAGTGATTTCGGCGCGGACTACTTCACCGGGAATGCCATGGCGAAGAAACACAACTTGCCCATTGTGGCGCGCGATGCAAAAGCCACCATTAGCTACTTTGTCAACGCTTAATTCAACAATGTCACCAATTCGAGTTTCTTGAACATCCGTCATGAGTTTTCACTCGCAGTTAATTTGTCCTTGGTCAGCAATCGATACGTTACAAAAATTCCAAGCGCAAACAGTGGGTACCCCAAAAGAATCTTGAGTGTGCCAAGCGCTGCTGTCTGACTCAACAAGTACAACGGCAACATGATTGCAACACGAATTCCAAAGATCAAGGTCCATAACCAAGTTATTGTGCTGAACAACTTGTGTTTCTTTGCATCCTTAACCCATGACATGTCATTGCCTCGCATGGCTTCAAGCACGTATCCAAGAAGTGGACGTTTGGCGAAGATGCTAACTAAACAGGCAGCGCCGTAAGCAGCATTTGTAAGTATCCCTGGGAGGAAAAAATTATCTGCATTTCCAGTACGACGAGCGATAAAAGCGGCAATCACGATTCCAAAAAGGCCACCTACAACTTGTTGCAACGTTTGCCGGCGCACTAGTCGCAATAGTGCCAAAAACGCGGCGGTGCCAAGTGCTGCATAAAGGGTTACTTCTAAATTTCTATCAGTTGCAAGATACGCGATGGTGAAAACTAGAAATGGTAAGCCTGAGTCAATTACTCCAGACCAGCCGCCGAGTGCTTTTGCAAGCAATTCGGAATCCTCTTTAATCTCATGGACGATACTTTCGTCTTGGGATTTTGGATTTAGGTCGCTCATGGTTTGTTCCAACTGCAATTCACATACTTACTTTAACCACACAGTGCGCTAAAACTTTAACGCCACCAATTAAAGTGAAATGTGTACGTGACCAAATCTTGAGCCATCTTGCTCGTTGGCTTTGGTGGCAGTCGCCAAATCTGTAGACGGGCTTCGCAACCAAAGTCTTTCACCAGGGGGTTGTGGCTCATTGCCTCGATGCACAACTATTTGAGAAATGACATCATCTATCTGCGAAATTTTTTCAGAGGCAACTATTGCGCCATCACCACTGATAACCACACGCAAAAACCAACGAGTACCTCGAATTCCCACAAAGCGAACGGGCTGCACATGAGCATTTCCATCTAGGTCAACAGTTGGCATAACTGCGCGAACTTCAGTGCCAAATCGGCCCTCAACTACTTGGCAATCCACATCTTGCTCGCGCAATCCAGCTGCAATTGCGTTTCGCATTTCACCCCAAAGATCTTCGTTAGTGGCTACTGCGAATACTTGAAGCTCGGCGATCGACATATCTAGATGCAGTGAAACAGATTTTCCAGTTCCAGTTCTCGCATCTAAATCCAGGTGTACCTCTAGACCAGGAACATTTGGCACAAACAACGGGCCAAGATCGAGCATTTTGCTGGTGTCAGGTGCATCTGCACTATCCAATGGACCTTGTGTCACGAAGAAACTCCGGTTGACCCAAATCCCTGTTCATTTCGCGGCGTGACTTCTAGCCCGGCAACTTGAACAAATTGCGCGGTAACAACTTCTTGAATAACTAACTGTGCGATTCGACTTCCAGCTGGCAAGTGCACGGTTTCTTTTTTATCTAGGTTGATTAAACAAATTTTCAACTCACCACGGTACCCAGAGTCAATGGTGCCTGGCGTATTTACAATTCCAATGCCCTGCTTGAATGCCAATCCAGATCTGGGATGCACTAGTCCGACGTAGCCCTCAGGCAATGCAATAGCAAGACCGGTTGGGACCAAGGAACGTTCGCCAGGTGCCAAAATTACATCTTCGACACAAACTAAATCCGCGCCAGCATCACCTTGATGTGCGTACTGCGGCGGTGTGGCTAGTTCATGCAGCAGCACATACTTGATTTCGATTTCGCTCATGGTGCGATGTCTAACAAGGTTGAATCCATAGCCGTTATTCCACGATGGCGATCGAAGTGTTCCTGCGGAACCTGCATGTAGAGCGAACCTGACTCAACTGCCAACGGACCATCAGGTGAATTCAATCGACCCTCTGCAGTTGACCAAATTTTGCGACCGAGTACAGCCTGCATGGTTGCTTCGATAAAAACTTTGGTTCCAACTGGAACTGGAAGTCGGTAGGAAACCTCCAAGTGCGCTGTTACGGCAGGGGATCTAATAAGCCAATTTGTTGCACCCAATGCTTCATCGAATGCAAGGGACAATATTCCCCCATGGGCTATGCCTGGCGCGCCTTGATGATGTTGGGTAACTTCAAAAACTGCGCGGGTAGTCATGGCAGTGCCAGCTTCGATTCGCATGTGAAGTCCAGTTGGGTGTTCCACACCACAACCAAAACAATTTCGATAATGACTTGCAATAGTTTCGCCCGGCTTGGGTGCATCTGGATGTCGCTGGGGCGCAAGCGCGTCTTGCGGAATCACCAATGGGTGAACTGTGCGACCAATTCGTTCCATGATTACTAGAGTATCGTTACTAATAATTGCGTCTTCATGCACTTGCCGAGAAAGAGTACGAGTTTAGAAATGAATAGCGAAGGAACTTCAGGTGCGCAGGCGGTTTATTCCGAGCGCCTTTGGCCTTCAATTGGCTTGTGGTTTTTCGTATTGATCATGACAGTGTCACTAGGCATTGCTTACGGTCGCGCATATGGAACTGATGTCGGGGTAATTGTTGGCGCGATAGCAAGTGGCGCAGGAATTTTTGCTTTGTTGAAAAATACTCCGACCATACGAATAGATGAATTGAATTTCCAAGTGGGGCGTGCGCGGATGCCACTTAGGTTTATCGGGCAAGTACAGATTTTGGATGAGGAGCAATCGAGACGGGCTCGATCAACCGACGCTCATAAAGATGCTTTCTTTCAGTTACGCGGTGGCGTAAAGCAAACTTTAATTGTGGAGATTACAGATCAAAGTGATCCACATCCGTATTGGCAGATTTCTACTCGAAATCCAAAATTAATTGTTGAAAAATTGGCAGAAGTTAAAAACAATATTTAGCAATATCACTTACTGAACTTATGCGAGATTAAGCGCAATCGTTGCAAATTGGTTGTCCTTTAACTTCCTTAGCTAAAGTGCTGCGATGATGCACCAAGAAGCAGCGGGAACAAGTGAATTCATCCGCTTGCTTAGGAATAACCATGACGGTAATTGACTCATCAGAAAGATCTGCGCCTGGTAACTCTAGGGATTCGTTGCGATCGGCTTCATCAGCATCAACACTGGAACTGACCTTAGAGGCATGTTGCGCCTTAAGGTTTTCGAGGCTTTCCTCGTTTTCCTCTTCGTCAGTCTTTCGCGGGGCGTCGTAATCTGTTGCCATTTCGAACTCAAATCTCCTTGCAGATTTCGGAACAACTTTTTCGGAAGTTACGGTCGAGATGGACTGTACGTCATTAGAAAGTGCACTCCAACACCGCCCCTATGCTAACCGATGCGCCGCATTTCGCCGGGATATCTGCGTGCGTTTTCAACATAAGTTTTAATTGAATAAGCGATGGTTTCTGGATCAGCTACGCCTGGCTTTATCTTTGCTGGCACGCCCACGGCCAATGCACCTGCAGGAATGATCATGCCGCCAAGGACGACTGCGCCAGCTGCAACTAATGCGCCCGTTTCAACTACTGCCGCATGCAGAACAAGTGACCCAGATCCAACTAATGCACCCGTTTGAATCGTGCATCCTTCTAAATGGGCATTGTGGCCAACAGTGCATTCATCCCCAACAATCGTTGGTAGCTCAGCTGTGCAATGAATAACTGTGCCATCTTGGATGGAAGTGCGAGCCCCAATGACAATTCGACTTGAATCCCCACGTAAAACTGCGCATGGTCCAATAAAAGATAGGTCGCCAACGGTCACATCGCCGATTATGACTGCTTCCGGGTGCACAAAAGCGGTTGCTGATATCTGTGGGACTTTCTCACCGAATGCATAAATTGCCATGACTATCCTTCACTTTGTATTTGGATCTTCAAACTAATCAAACTTCTATGTCCATAATGTCGCTATCCGCGCTATTGGCCTCAAGTATTGCAACTAGGTCGGCGTGGATCAGCGAGGTGGCAACCACGATCATGTCGTTGCCAACCTTGTTGCCACGAAGTCCACTTGAAATCGCGCCTGCTTCGCGGGCAATTAATTCTCCTGCGGCGTGATCCCAGTCATTGACCCCGCGCTCGTAGTAACCATCTAAAACCCCAGCTGCGACCAAGCAAAGGTCAATCGCGCAAGAACCCAGGCGTCTGATGTCAGCAACCCGCGGCAGTACTTGCGACAGAACGCGAGCTTGGCTTGCTCGACGCTCACTTGAGTAACCAAATCCAGTGCCAATCACCGCGACATTTAACTCCGCACAGTTAGAAACTTGCAGAAGTCGAGGTACACCTTGGTCAATTACCCAAGACCCTAATCCTTGACTTGAGATATACATTTGGTCATAAACCGGTGCATAAATTACGCCTGCGATCGATTCCCCGGTCTTTATATTTTTCAAGCCAATTGAAACGCACCAATGCGGAATCCGGTGCAAGTAATTTACGGTGCCATCAATGGGGTCAATTACCCACTGAAAATCCGATGTTCCCGTGGAATTGGACCCTTCTTCCCCCAAAATGGCGTCTTCTGGGCGGTGCTTGCTTAGCTGCGCCACGATAAAGGCCTCAGCTTGGCGATCCATCTGCGTGACTACATCTGTTGCACTTGATTTAGTGTCTATCTCAAGATGTGCAGGGCGTGCCAAAAGTAATTTGCCGGCTTCTTTTGCAATCGACATTGCCAGTTCCACACTTGGATCTTTGGCTACTAAATCAAAAGTCATTTTAAAGTTTTCCTTGCTCGCATCTGTACTTCGCTATTGTCCTTGCCAGCGCGCAAAATGTCCGACACACCACGCTAATCCCCCGATTTTAATGGCATTTCGGGGACAATAAAAGTGCAGTTGTAACAGAAAAGGTGCGCCATGAAAGAACTAATATTTGTTGGCCGGTCACAGGACAACCGTGCGCTGATTTTCATGGATGAAGACGGCATGGAGTTCAACGTATCCGTCGATGATCACATCAAGCGCTCCATAAACACCAATGACACTACAACGGTGACTAGAACAGATTCAACTTCTGGCATTTCCCCAAAAGACATTCAGACTCGAATTAGACGCGGCGAAACTGCCCAAGAAATTGCTATTGAAGGTGGCGTCCCCGTTGAGCGCATCGAGCGTTACGCCGGACCAGTTCTTGCCGAACGTTCATACATGGCTAGTCGAGCTGCAGCCACTCTTATCCGTCGCCCGCACGGCGAGGTAATCCTTGGCGAGCTCGCAACTGGGCAATTAGCTAATCGCGGTATCGACACTTTGACTTTGGTTTGGGATTCTTACCGGCGCGATGATTCGCGCTGGACAGTTAGCGTTTCTTGGAACAGTGGAAGTGGTGGCGGAAGTGCAAGTTGGATTTATGATCCCCTTGCCCGAAGTGTTGTAGCCCTTGATGATGAAGCGCGTTGGCTTTTTGATGAAGCTGCTGGTCAAGAACAAAGTGCAAAGCAAACTGGCAAGCGAAATGAAGAACCAAAGCCTCGGTTAGTTGGCTTGCCCACTGTTGATAACGCTGAAGAAGAACTTGAACCACCAGCGTGGGCAGGACCTGGTCATCCAACAATGCCAGTGCCGATGCCCGTTCCATCCCCTGCCGCAAAGCCAGTTGCTGTCGTAGATGATTCGCCGTCATGGGATGACATCTTGTTCGGCCATCGCCCGAATGATCAGTAAGTTAACGCTCCCAATACTTAGCAAGGAAATTTAATTAATCATGGCAAAACCTACTGCGCCAAAACCTGCACATGATGCTGGTCGAATTGTTGACATTGATGTCTCAACCGAAATGCAAGATTCGTTTTTGGAGTATGCCTATTCGGTAATTTACTCCCGCGCGTTACCTGATGCGCGTGATGGATTAAAGCCAGTGCAACGAAGAATCTTGCACACTATGGCAGCAATGGGACTTCGCTCTGACAAAGGTCACGTTAAAAGTGCCCGCGTTGTTGGCGAAGTTATGGGTAAATTGCACCCACATGGTGACAGCGCAATATATGACGCGCTTGTTCGTATGGCGCAGTCCTGGTCGCTACGTCTGCCATTTGTTGATGGTCATGGAAACTTTGGTTCACTTGATGAAGGTCCTGCCGCTTATCGTTACACCGAAGCAAGATTGGCAAGTCCCGCCAGTGCAATGGTGGATTCTATTGATGAAGACACAGTTGACTTCGCGCCAAACTACGATGGGCGCGAACTTGAACCCACAGTTTTGCCATCTGCTATTCCTAACTTGCTGGTAAATGGCGCATCTGGAATCGCAGTAGGTATGGCAACAAACATGCCACCACATAATCTTCGCGAAGTTGTCGCAGCTGCCTCACATCTCTTGGCTCACCCCAAAGCAACTTTGGATGAGTTGATGATTTTTGTACCAGGTCCAGATTTGCCAACGGGTGGCATTATTTATGGTTTAGAAGGAATTCGCGAGGCATACCAAGTCGGTAAGGGCAGTTTCAAAGTTCGCGCAAAAGTAGACATCGAACAAATTTCTCCGCGTCGACAAGGCATTGTTGTCCGCGAACTTCCCTACCAAGTAGGTCCAGAGCGAGTTATTGAACGCATCAAGGAACTTGTCACAAGCAAGAAGCTGCAAGGTATTTCAGATGTTATCGATTTAACGGATTACGAATCTGGTTTAGAACTTGTAATCGAAATCAAAAATGGCTTTCATCCAGAGGCAGTTTTAGAACAGCTTTATAAATTAACCCCACTCGAGGATTCGTTTCACATCAACAATGTCGCACTCGTAAATGGTCAGCCAGTAACACTTGGCATAAAGCCTTTGCTCCAGGTCTTTATTGATCACCGACTAGAAGTTGTTCGCCGCCGTAGCGAATACCGCCGAACGCGCGCATCAGATCGCTTACATCTTGTTGATGGGTTACTTGTTGCAATCTTGGACATTGATGAAGTGATTTCCGTAATTCGCGGTAGCGATGACACTGCGGCCGCACGTGAACGATTGATGAGCATCTTTGAGTTAAGCGAAATCCAAACTAATTACATTTTGGAAATGCCGCTTCGCCGACTTACAAAATTCTCTCGTCTTGAACTTGAGAAAGAACAAGATGAATTACGCAGCATAATTTCCGACTTAACTGACATTTTGGAAAACGATAAGCGGTTGCGAAAAGTAGTGGGACAAGAATTAACTGATGTTGCTAGTAAGTATGGTGATGATCGACGCTCAGTCTTGTTAGCAGATGGTGAAATAGTTTCAGCAGCTCTCCCAGTTTCACTTGAAGTTAGCGATGATCCGTGTTTCGTATTGATGTCTGCAACTGGATTGCTAGCTCGTACAACAGGTGACGAGCCGCTGGAGTTTGGCAAGAAGCGAACTAGTCACGACACGATCAAATCAATGGTCAGCACAACTGCGCGCGGCGATGTTGGAATTGTGACTAGCTTTGGCCGAGTTGTTCGCCAATCAGTGGTTGGTTTACCAGCACTTGCAGCTGGCGCATCGTTAGCTGTTGCTGGTGGTGGGGCACTAAAGGAATTCATCACACTTGCTAAAGGTGAACTGCCATTGGCCTTGATGGCTCTTGATAAGCCAGAATCCTCGCTGTTCCTAACAACCGCATTTGGCACGGTAAAGCGCGTGATTAATGATGTGCCTGGTTCTGCTGGGGATTGGAACATAATTCGACTTGAAGAAGGTGACTCATTAGTGGGCGCCATTCAATGCGAGGACGAAAGTGGCGAAGTTGTTTTAATCACTAGTGATGCGCAGCTTCTGCATTTCGATGCCTCGGTAGTTCGTGCAACTGGGCGACCCGCGGCTGGCGTTGTCGGCATACGTTTATATGAAGGCGCCGAAGTTATTTTCGGATCTGTCGTTGATGCGCATGAAGAATGTTTAGTTGCCACAGTGGGCGGCGAAGCAGGCGCGCTACCTGGAACTGCAGCTCACACCATGAAATTGACACTGTTAACCGAGTTCCCTGGCAAGGGCCGCGCCACAAGTGGTGTGCGTTGTCACAAGTTCCTTTCTGGCGAAGACGTACTAGTAAGTGCTACTGCAGGCAACGGCCCGATACATGCCTGTGGCTCAACTGGAGCAGCTGTAGAAGTACCGGGCGCACTTGGAAAACGAGATAGCACTGGAACCAAGTTAACTAAACCAGTTGCGGCTGTTTGCGCAGCGCCATGAGTTCTTATGCCTTGCGAAAGTCCAGTTTCTTAATTGCAATTGCGTTAGTACTTTCACTTATTGCTACCCCTGCGCAAGCAGCTAAGTCATCGGTAACCATGAAGGCCATACCTGCTTCATTTGTTGCTGGTGAGAGTGTGAAAGTTTCTGGGAAAACTGCTGGCTCCTTAAAGGGCGCCCAAGTGCGAATCCAAATCAAGACTGGCAAGAGTTGGAAGACAGTTAAGACCGTTACATCCAAGAAAAAGAATGGCACTTGGACTGCGACATTTAAGGCACCTAAGGCCACTTCCAAGATGTCAATCCGTGCGATATCTGGTTCCAAAAAAACCAAGGTGCAAGCTGCGCGAGTACTAGCTGTTGTGAAGGCGTCCCCAGTTGAACCAAGCAATCGAATTTTGGGACTTGATATATCGCGCTGGCAAAGCAGCGCCCAACCAATTGATTTCACTCGCATGGCCGCAGCAGGTGTGAGCTTTGCGTTCATCAAAGGTTCCGATGGGTTGCCAAGTGAAGATGTGCTCGCAGTGCCGCACGTTACTAACTGGGCGCCGAGTGCGAAAGCTGCTGGAATCCTAGTTGGCTACTATCACTTTGCAAGAATTCCAGTAACTACCGATAGCGCCGTAGTAATAGCTGACGCCCAAGCACAAGCTGCGCAAGCTGCAGCGCGACTTGCTTCACTTGGCGGCTATGACGATCGTACTTTGCCTTATGTTCTTGATATCGAAAGAGTCGACGCTGCCATCTCTCGAGAGTTAGTTACGCTTTGGACTTTTACTTGGTTAGATGCCATGCAAGCAACAACAGGGCGAACTCCAATTATTTATTCGTATCGCAGTTTTCTGTCGACTCGGTTTTTAACTGATGCCGTAACTGTTGATAAATTTCGCAATTATCATCTCTGGCTAGCTCAACCTGGTAATCCTGCTGATCCGGCATCTCAAGTTGGCGAAGGATTAAATGGCGCACCTTGTTATGAGACGCCATGGAAGCAATCGGATTGCAGTTACGTGTGGTCTTTCTGGCAATACACGACTTCGGGTGACCGAGAGACTTATGGCATTCCATGGCAGCCAAGTGTAGGTTCGTGTCCTACTGGTGTAACGATGTGCTTTGCAGGTCGTGGAACCGGTCGAAGTCACCTTGACCTGAACGTATTTAATGGCAGCGCTACCGACTTAAGCGCGCTGGTTAATGGGTCATGGGTACGCACTCCTGCCGAATACCGCTAAGTCAAAATCAAAGATAAACTTCTTCATATGAGTGATGTATTAGTTATTGGCGCTGGTCCTGCAGGGCTTTATGCCGCCTACTACGCAGGTTTTCGAGGATTTACCGTCACCGTGCTGGATGTTCTAACTGAGCCAGGCGGTCAGATAACTGCCATGTATCCAGAAAAAGAAATTTTCGACGTAGCGGGATTTCCAGCCGTTAAAGGTCGCGATTTAGTGGATGGCTTAATGAAGCAAGCCGGAGCATTTAACCCCACCTTTATATTGGGCGAACGCGCTGAAGAATTGGAAACCAGTGAAGCCGGTCCGGTTCGTGTTGTTACCGACAAGGGCACCGTGATTGAAGCCAAGGTTGCCATTATTACTGGCGGCATTGGATCCTTTACTCCGCGCGAACTTCCTGCGGGAAATGAGTACGTCGGCAAAGGCCTGGTTTACTTTGTGCCGAAATTGGATGTGCACGCCGGTAAAGATGTCGTAATCATTGGCGGCGGCGATTCCGCCTTTGACTGGGCGTACTCACTAGCTCCAATTGCAAAATCTGTGACGTTAGTGCACCGCCGCGATACTTTCCGTGCCCACGCAGCAACTGTTGATCAAGTGCGCGCCATGGGCGTTGAGTTGATCATTAATTCTGAAGTTGAGGCTGTCTCAGGTGATGACTGGGTTGAGTCTGTAACTATTAAGAACAAAGAAGGCGAGATTCGCGTTTTGCCCGCTCAGACTTTAGTTGCTGCTCTTGGTTTCATCGCAAACATTGGACCCATTGCAAAGTGGGGTATCGATCTAGAAAAGCGTCGCATCTTGGTGGACACCACTATGAAAACTAATTTGCCTCGCGTTTATTCAGCAGGCGACATCACAACTTACGTTGGAAAAGTTCCACTAATCTCCGTAGGTTTTGGCGAAGCAGGTTCTGCGGTAAATAACTCAGTTCCTTACATTGACGCTGCGCAAGGCGTCTTTCCTGGACACTCAAGTGGCGGCGGCGAATAACGCTCATGCCAAATCAGCCGTTTCCAACTAATGAATTCGCAGATGCTCTCGCTGGGAATAGAAAATACGAAACGGATTTCGAGAATCAGCATCTAACGGGAACTGCGGCCAAAGGACTCGCAATTATTACCTGCATGGATTCGCGCATCAGTCCCCTAGCGATTGTTGGCATGAACCCAGGCGATGTGAAGATTCTTCGTAATGCTGGAGCGCGCGTTACTGATGACGTATTGCGCACCCTAGTTTTGGCGACTTTCTTACTGGGCGTAAATCGAGTTTTAGTTATGCCACATACTGATTGCCGCATGGCAAGTGCAACAGAAACAGAAATTCACGATCTAATACTTAATGACTACAAAGTAGATACCCGCAGCGTTGAATTTCGAACTGTGACCGACCAAGCTGCTGCGCTATTAATAGATGTGAAACGAATTCGCACCTACCCGTTACTTGCCCCTGGAGTTATCGTGGCGGGGGCAATTTTTGACGTGAACACGGGCAAACTCAAGACTTACGACTACTAGCAAGGGACACCATGCCGTTTATTACTGTGCAAATTATTGAAGGCCGTTCAATTGAACAAAAGCATGCCTTGATCAAGGAAATCTCTGAAGCTGCGATTCGAGTGCTGGACGCTGATCCAGATAACGTGCGCATTGTTATAAATGAGGTCACAGCCGATGACTGGGGTGTTGGCGGCGTTCCTGTTGCAATTAGCCGGGCGAAACCAAAAACTTCTTAAACGTCGATTTTTGATCGATCCAAGTTGGCGGCGCCTTCAATAATAAAGTCCTTACGCGGGGCAACTTCACTACCCATTAATAATTCAAAAACATTTTCTGCTACTTTCGCATCACTTACTGTGATCCGGCGAAGTGTGCGTTTTTGCGGATCCATTGTCGTCTCCCGCAATTGCACGGCGTCCATTTCACCCAGTCCCTTGTAGCGCTGAATTGGTTCTTTCCAGCGACGTCCCGACTTAGTTAACTCTTTTACAGTGGCTGCCATTTCGGCGTCGCTGTAAGTGTAAATAACTTCCCCAGGTTTTTTAGCTGCTCCAATAACTTCAATTCGGTGAAGTGGCGGCACGGCTGCGTACACCCGCCCAGCTTCAAGTAGCGGAGTTAAGTACCTTTGAAACAATGTCAGCAACAGGGTTCGGATGTGCGCGCCATCAACATCGGCGTCAGCGAGAATAATTATTTTGTTATAGCGAACTGCGTCCATTTCAAATGATCTGCCAGATCCAGCCCCAATAACTTGCAAGATGGAAGCGCACTCATTGTTTTTAAGCATGTCGGCAAGTGAAGCCTTTTGCACGTTTAGGATCTTTCCGCGAATTGGAAGTAGCGCCTGGAATTCACTATTGCGCGCCGACTTAGCCGTACCTAGCGCGCTGTCACCTTCAACGATAAATAACTCTGTGCGATCGTTATCTTCGCTTCGGCAATCCTTTAACTTGGCAGGCAAAGTCGAAGACTCAAGGGCAGTCTTGCGCCGCTGGGTATCACGATGCTGACGCGCAGCTAAGCGAGCCTTTGAGGCATTTGCGATTTTCTCTAACACGATTCGCGTTGCTGGCTTTGCGCCGCGCGGCGGATTTGTGAACCAATTGGAAAGTTCCTGGCCCACAACTGCGCTGACGATTTTCGCGGCAGCTGGGGTACCTAAAATTTCTTTCGTCTGACCTTCAAACTGTGGTTCAGCTAAGCGCACTGTCACAACGGCAGTCATACCCTCTTGCACATCTTCCTTGGTTATGGAGTCTTCGCCGGTTTTGAGAAGTCGCTGAGCCTTGAGTTGCTCGTTCACTGTTTTAACTATCGCGCGATCAAAACCAGTAACGTGCGTGCCGCCCTTGGGGGTCGAAATAATATTTACATAAGACTGCAATTGTGAGTCATAAGTGTTGTTCCAAAGCAGCGCAATGTCCACACCAAGTTCACGTTCCACATCCTGCGGTGTCATGTGACCTTGTTCATCAAGTACCGGAACAGTTTCATGAAACTTTCCACTGCCTTTAAGTCGAATTACTGGTGATACTGATTCGCCAACAGATAAAAACTCACAGAATTCCGAAATTCCGCCGACATGCAAGAACTCTGACGTTTGCTCAGACTTGAGGCGCTTGTCTGTTACCACAATTGCTAAGCCAGGAACTAGATATGAGGTCTGGCGGGCACGAGCGTGAATTTCGGAAAGATCAAAGGCTGCATCCGGAGTGAAGATCTGCGCATCAGCCCAAAATTTAATGCGGGTTCCAGACGCCGTCTTTTTAGCTGGCTTGCCAGCTTTTTTTAAGCCACCTTGTTTTGTAAATTTGCCGGACTCATCGCTACCAACAAAAGTTCCAGGTGCGCCGCGGCTAAAGGACATCACGTGGGTGGCGCCAGAGCGATCCACTTCAACATTTAGTCGACTTGAAAGTGCGTTAACTACCGAGGCGCCCACGCCATGTAGACCGCCAGAGGCTGTGTATGAGCCGCCGCCAAATTTTCCACCCGCGTGCAATTTGGTCATTACGACCTCAACGCCGGTGAGCTTAGTTTTTGGCTCCACATCCACTGGAATACCGCGGCCATTGTCATGAACTTCAGCAACTTGATCTGAATGCAACGTGACTTCGATTCGGGTGCAGTGGCCACCAAGAGCCTCATCCACGGAGTTATCGATAATTTCCCAGAGGCAATGCATCAGGCCACGAGAGTCGGTGGAGCCAATGTACATTCCGGGGCGCTTACGGACAGCGTCAAGGCCTTCTAGGACCGAAAGATTTGCGGCGTTGTAATCACCAGCCGCAGCAGCGGACTTTTTTACTACCATAACCCTTTAACAATAGGCATTTTTGTATGTTTTGCGAGACTGCCACGCCGCCTAAGTGCTGTCTTCAAGTTCGTTTGTGAAATGTGATTGCTACGCCAAGAGTGAAACTACATTCCACGGCGTGTTAATCCGCAAACTCTCTGAAATAATTACAGAATAGAACAATCATTTAAACGCAAAGTAATTAAGGGCTGGTGAAGAAATTGACAACAACGATTACTCGTACTCCACTTACCGTGTCTGACCGCTGTGATCGATGTGGCGCCCAAGCCCTAGTTCGTGTACATCTAGAAGGTGGCTCAGCGTTACAATTTTGCAGCCACCACTTTAAAGAGCATGAAGTCCGCCTGCGCAGTGTTGCAATTGATGTTCAAGACGAGCAACACCAGCTAAAAGCTGATTAAAACTTTTCTCTTCCAATAAAACTTACGGAGTATCCGTATCGTTTGGATCCAGTATTGGCGCCGGCTGCGGCGGAGTCTTCATAGGAACTGCAACCCCATCAAAGCTGTACCTACCCGTTGTCTCTACCGGCAATAACTCAACCCAAGTGCGTCCAGTTGGCATAGTGAATGGGTTGCCGTTGGTGTCAGATAATTCCATCTGAGCATCCACAAACGGTTTATTCCATTTAACTTCTACTGCCTTACCATTTGAAAGTACCCATGCTCTGCCGGAGCCTGTAATTACTGTGCGCGGGACGTAGCCACCAGTTTGACCCTTGTAGCCTGCATCAATTTCTCGAACTTCAATTATTACTAAGTTGTTGGTTCCAAACTGCGAACCATCTGTATTTGGAAACGGCTTTACCCCTTCACTGCGCATCCACAATTTATCGGTTGCATTCCACTTCCAGTTTGGACCTGAGAAAGTGCTAAAAGTAACTTCCACATTGTTTACGGTTTTGCCAACTGGCGCAGGTATCGCTGGAGCTACTGAACCTGAAACAGATGGTGATGGCGCAGGTGAGGCAGCTAATGCAGGCGAGGGAACAAAGAAACCAGAGCTAGGTGTGTCATGTTCTGCGACAGTTGCGAGCATCTCTTTAGTATCAAGAAATAAGTCATGTGGGGCTGGAATCCCAGCTTTTCGATTCATTCCTGGTGCGCCTTCGCGAACCACGCTAATTGTTATCGGCAGCCTGCTCCCTAGAAACCTCAACGTCTTTTTCGCGCCACCAGAAAATACAAAGACATCTGCGATTGGTTCTGCTATCGATACGTCTACATGCCGAACACTTCTAACTGGACCAATTTCATCTGGAACGTCGGATTGAAAAACAGCCGCAAAGCGAGTTGCGCCACCTTCAACTAATTCTTCAAAAACTAAATCTGCCCGGTCTAATCCAGTCTGCGGGCGAACAATCGGATCGTTTGGAATTTTTACGACAATGATTGGCAACAATTGCGCGTCATCGGGACCTGGCAGTCCAGTGAGTGACCAAGTGGCCGAGGTATCCATTGCACCTGGCGAGTCAGAATTAGCATCCGCTTCAGAGTCGCCGCCGCACGCACTTAACGCGAACATGGCTGCTAAGCCAAAAACAAAAATACGCGGAGCAGATTTCATTCTCACCACCAGAGGAAGCTTTTATTGCGGTTACGGACTTTCCCTATCCTGCCAAATGGCTCTGGCTTTGCAGGCACCAACACGCAAATTGCTGACCATAATGCTGGCAAAAGCCCAGTTTGCTTGCTTAATCTAAGTAGTCGCGCAAAACCTGGGAACGTGATGGGTGGCGCAATTTGGACATGGTCTTGGATTCAATCTGACGAATCCGCTCACGAGTAACGCCATAAACTTTGCCGATTTCATCCAGGGTTTTTGGCTGACCATCTGTTAGACCAAATCGCATTTTCACTACGCCAGATTCACGATCAGAAAGTGTGTCCAAAACTGAATCAAGTTGTTCCTGTAGCAAAGTGAAAGATACCGCGTCCGCTGGAACGATCGCTTCAGAATCCTCGATCAAGTCGCCGAATTCGCTGTCCCCTTCTTCACCAAGTGGCGTGTGAAGCGATATTGGCTCGCGACCATACTTTTGAACTTCGACAACTTTTTCCGGAGTCATGTCTAGTTCGCGGGCTAATTCTTCTGGGGTTGGTTCGCGGCCAAGATCTTGAAGCATCTGGCGCTGCACACGAGCTAGCTTGTTGATGACTTCAACCATGTGAACTGGGATACGAATGGTTCGCGCTTGATCAGCCATGGCTCGGGTGATTGCTTGGCGAATCCACCAGGTTGCATAAGTGGAAAACTTGTAACCCTTGGTGTAATCGAATTTTTCAACGGCGCGAATCAGGCCTAAGTTACCTTCTTGGATTAAGTCCAAGAACAACATGCCACGGCCGGTGTAACGCTTTGCTAGCGAGACAACCAAGCGCAGGTTTGCTTCAAGCAAGTGATTCTTTGCGCGCTGACCATCTTCGGCGATCCATTCGTAGTCACCTTGACGGCGATCTTTAAATGGTCCACGTGTTGCCAATAATTCTTCGGAGAAAAGACCTGCTTCAATGCGCTTTGCAAGATCTACTTCTTCTTCCGCATTTAGAAGCGGGACTTTACCGATTTGCTTGAGGTAATCCTTAACAGGATCAGCGGTAGCGCCCGCTGTGATTACTTGCTGAACTGGCTCATCTGTGTCATCAACATCAGATATAATTAAGTTATCACTGTCAGCAGCAACAACAGGTTCGGCGTCCTCGTCATCAGCAATGTCAGCTAAGCCAGCAACAAGCTCAGTTTCAAGGTCAACTTCAAGAACAGCGGCAGCGGCAGCGGCTAATTCAACTTCATCATCGCCACCCTTAAGACCCTTGACACCCTTGGCAGATTTCTTGGCTGGCTTTTCAATTGCCTTGCTACCTGCGGCAACTTTCTTTGCAGGTGCGGCAGTCTTTTTAGCTGCAACTTTCGAAGCAGATTTCTTTTCAGGTACTGAAGTTTTTTTAGCAACAGGCTTAGCAGGTGTGGCTTTTTTAGCAGCTGCTTTGGCTGGCGCCGCTACCTTCTTTGCGGAAACTTTCTTAACTGGTGCTGCCTTCTTCGTTACCACTTAAACCTCTTTCAGCTTCCAAATTACTAACTCGTCCAATAACAAGAGCCCTTGTCAAGCAAAGCTCAACACGGGCGACATCCTTGGGACGCATCTTAAGTGTACCCCCTGCTCGTGACATCGCAGAATCAAGGTGGATCAGTGGCCAACGAGAACCGTGCGGGCAGATTTAACGGCAACTTCCAGTGTCTGCGTTTGCCGCACTAACTCCCCCGTGACATCGAATGTGCCGAGGCCCGAAACCGTGTACGAAGCCGTCCAAACCGTAGTTACTTGTGTTTGGTAATTACCAGGGCTTCGAAATTGGTGGGTTATTTCTCGACTTGGAAATGGCGCGCCTGGAACGCTTTTCCAAATCACGCTGCCATCCCCCCAAATCCAACGCCACGTTGGTGTCGCCGTAATCATGATGCTTCGACCAGAAAGGTTGAAGCTAGGTGGTAGCAAAATGGTGGGCTGGCCCGTCCAAAAAATTCCCGGAATGCTCGTTAACGTTCCATCCGGCGGGGCGTAACCTGGCGCCAATTTCGGTAAATACCGAATCGCATAATCTCGCACGTTTGCCTCAGCGAGTGACCTTGTTAGCGGCTGGGAGCTACCCCAACAAACTGAGCCAATGACATTGATCGCACTTGGCGTTAACCCAAATCCAACTCGGTATAAAAGTGAACCAGCAGGACATGACATCACCGCATGCAAGCAAGGCGCATCCGAGTTCTGCATACAATAAATCGTGTAGCGCCAAGTGCACCCAAGGCAATTGGCAACTTGGAATCTAACATCACTTGATCCAGAAAATGATTCCGGAAGCAACAAGCCACCAGTGCCAATGTAGGCAACCATTTCATTGTCACTTGTTACATCTGTGCTAACGGCGGCGCTTGGCGTTAAAAGTGAAAATGAAAAAATGGCGAGCAGCAGTCCCGTGATTCCTGCGACTCGCATTGATCGAGTGCTTATGCGTTGCAAGTTATGCCACCAACTCTTTGTTTGGAATCTCACTTAACTGAACTTTCCAGCCTAGGCAATTTATGCGTTGTGGGGTTTTTTGAAATCAAAGTTGTGGATAATCATGCGGCGCCCTTTAGGCAAGCCTCAAAGCTGACGGCCTCAAGAGAAGCTGACCACACGGATGCGGGCACGTTATGTCGAAGTGCGATGTCTAACAGCAGCGCAAGGGAGTAACTGGGATCACTAGCCAGTGCTAAGTCAATTGCGCCTCTTGTTTTCTCTGGGAAACCAGCGAGCCAAACTATCCCGCCAAATACCGTGGCAAGTGGGGCAATCCATTCCTTGTCTGTTCGCACAATCTCGCGAGCTAAGTGATCGCAAACTTGTATTCTTAATTCCGCTTCATCGTGGAGCAGGCGTAGCAAGCCATCTCGGGTGCGAATGTCGCCAAGGGCAATGCAGAGCAGGCCATGTTGGGCCCAATCGAACTCAGTTGGATCACTTAGTCGAGTAAAAACTTGCTGAACGAAATCAGTTCGGGTCCCCAGCGAGTTCTTGGCAAGACTTTTAGTAAATTTTGCTGCTGCTTTAGTGACCGCATCGTCTCGCAACTGGCTTTGCTTGGCGGTTAGAGATTTTGGCTTTAGGCCAAATGTTGTTTCGGATACTTCATTGGCTTGCTCAGTTGTTATTTTCATTTCGTAAGCGTGACGCAAACTGTAAAGACATGGCAGTACCAATGTTTTGTTGTGTATGAATGTCAGTTGTGGAATTGTTAGCAATAAATTGGCACAAAGGAGCACCCAGAGTTCAGGTGGCTTCCCCTCCGCCGTCCCTCTGGGTGCTTACCGAAAATCTAGACAATATTGGTACGTAAAGTCGGTAATGAGGCTTCCCGCGTGTCGCGTCCCAAACCCTACCCCGGTGCCATCAGGTGTCCCCGGTTATGCCAAGGTTTAAATTATGCAACTTGATCACGTGGCTTACGCCGTAACCAATGCCGAATTAGCTGACACAGTTCAGCGTCTTGGCGCCGAGCTCGGAGTTGCATTTATCGATGGCGGCAAGCATCCGCGCGCTGGCACTCGTAACTTTATTTTGCCGCTAGCATCAGGGCAATACATTGAAATCGTTGCTCCCCTAGAGCACCCAGTTGCTGAAACTGTCCCGTTTGGCCAGGCTGTGCGCAATCGCGCGGAAGCTGGTGGCGGCTGGATGGGTTGGGCTGTGCGCGTTGACGACATTGCCCCACTAGAAGCTCGAATTGGCCGCTCCGCAGGCCCCGGACATCGTCAGCGGCCAGGCGGCACTGATTTAACTTGGCAACAAATTGGGGTTATCGACCTGATTGCTGAACCGATTTTGCCATTCTTCATCAAATGGGATGACATGAGCACTCACCCAAGTGTTGGCGGAACGCCAGCTGTTAGGATCCTGGACTTTACGTTTAGCGGCGATCGCAATTCATTAACTTCGTGGCTTGGCGATACTCCAGAAGCACTTCTGGATGGCATTGAATTAACTTGGATTGAAGATGGCGAAATTGGTCTTTCCGCAGTCACATTCCAAACTTCAAATGGAATTGTTGTAATCGAATAATTTTCGGTTACTTTGCCAAATGGCAACTAACGCGGCAGGGAAATTGAACTAATGCCTGTTCGGGGTTGCGTTACTTCCTTTGAAAAATAAGTTAACGGCTCATGTGTCTTTAGCATCTGCGGCAAAAACTTTGAAACCACTCGCGCATCATCCAATGCTGAATGTGCGCCAAGTTGAGCAACTCCAAAATGTTCTGCCAAAGTTCCCAGCTTTAGATTTTCGGTTCCAGTAACTGTGGCTCGCGCTAGCCAGTAAGTGCATAGCCCCGGCATAACACTTAGATCTAACCCAGCGAGCTTAGCCTCCGCAGCAACAAAGCCTTCATCAAACTTGGCGTGATGCGCAACAAAAATTGCGTTATCTAACAGGGCAGCAAATTCATCGAAAACTTCACTAAATTTTGGGGCATCCAAGATCATCGAGGGCGTAATTCCATGAATCCAATCTGCGCCAGTCTCGCCGTCCCCGGAATTGATCAATGAGGACATGTGACCTACTTCAGCGCCCGATTGCGTTACCCGAACAGCAGCAATTTCGATGACTCGAGCGCCCGCAGCAGGGTTTAAGCCTGAGGTTTCCACATCTACGATCACAAAGTCGCTTTCTAGGCTGTGCGTGCCGCCAATTCCGCCGTAGTGCAGAAAATCCCCAATGTCGCCAGGGCTAGCAAAGCGCGAATCCATTAGTCGAATGTATCGCTTGACCCAGAGGGCGAAGTGATTGCCTCGAATCTGGGACTAACTTTGCGTGTGGCTAACCAGCCTGCATCCAAAACCAACATAATGTTAGAAATATGAAACTTCCCATTTTATTAACGGCCGGCGTATTAGTTGCTTCACCTTTTCTGGCAGCCTGCACCTCGCAAACCCAGGTTTCCTCTTCGGCCTCAGCGCCAATAACTGCGGCTTCTGAGCCTGCGCAAACCTCGGATGTGGTGCCAGCATTAGACGTTGCAGCCAGCACTCTTGATTGCAGTACTTATATCGCTGACGCAATCACTGTAATTCGCCAAGAAGCAGATGTGATGGCTGCCGATACGCAATATCGCGTTGCCATGGTTGCTTGTGGCGCAGTCGCCGGCGAAGTAAGCGCTGAAGTTGTGGAAGCGTTTGTTTTGGAAAATGGCGCTTGGGCCTCAGTTGGACTTGTTTCTGGCTCTGATGTTCCGTTCAATACAACTGGCGCATGCGAATCAGATAACACAATAATTTCTTGCCCGGCATTTACTTTTAGTGAAGAAGGCGAAGCTTCGGGCAGTGTCGAAGTTACGCAGCAAGATAGCGGCTTAGTTTGGACCTTTGTCGCTCAGTAAATCGAAAGCTTCTTACTGAGCGACGTACCTCAACTTAATTGGAACTTAACTAGCTGGGATTTAGCGTTAACTTTTGGATACCCATAATCTTGCCTCGTTTTGTAATGGTGAGCGTTAATTCGCAAGTCCCGGCAAGTGCCGCATTAACGATGCGCCCCTTTAGTTTGCAATCACTTTGCGAAGACTTAAACACCGTTAGCTTTGAACCCTTTGGCGCTTTTGGCAAAGTGAACTTTAACTGCGTTCCTTTTTGTTTTGAAGATTTGGCAGACTTCTTGAAGTACTTTGCTTGTTTTGAAGATTTGGCAGACTTCTTGAAGTACTTTGCAGCTGACACAGTTGTCACACCAAAAGTTTGAGATAACACAGGCCCTTGTTGCCCAGTTGTCACAGCCGGCGAGATAGCTTGCGCTGACATTGAAGTCATGGCGGACTCTGCAGATGCTCCAGAAGCCTGTGGTTCTGCTGGTTGCCTAACTGAGACATCAACAGGATTATTGTTCACCGCACAAACACTTCCACCACCCGAACCGTTGTATACCGAGGTGTAGCTCCAAGCTTTACAAATAACATCACCAGGACTTGCATCTGCTGCGGCCTGCGCGCGACTCTGCGCATCATCGCGTAGTGCGTCTATCGCAATGCGCTCAACTTTGTAATTGGCAACTGCCAATGACACCGCAGCAATCACATCTGTGTCAAAACCTCGACCAGCCTTAATCGCTGCGTCAAAGTCCATGAACGCTTGGCCACCCATAAGGTAGGCATCCCAATAGAACTGGGTGTAGCACTGGAAGGTCGTTACGCCAGTTGCTGCGTTGGAAGTTTGTCCCTTGATTGGATGACTCTGGGGACAAATAATGTCACTTGAGTAATTAATCATGTAAGCCGAATTACTGGCTGGCGTTGCGCCAGCCGGTGGCGCGATCATCATTGAGATAACAAGTGATGTAGCTAGCGTGATTGCCGAAAGTGCTGCAATTCTTATTGACCTGGTCATGTTGCTCCTTGTGCTGGGTGTTAGCTACATCGTAGCCATGAGCTCCGACAGGTTTTCTTTAGTCAACTTCAGGTCGGTAAAAACCAGCAATTTCGCACTTTTCTGGACTAAATTCCGAAAGGCTCACTGAGCAGTCCAGGATCACTAGTTCGCAGGTGCGTAATTCGCTGGTGTGACCTGCTTGGTGGCATACATCTGACACCCCAGGATTATGAGCGATCACCAGCACTGAATCTTGGGCGCCGGATTCTCTAATCAATTCGCTAAGGGTGCGTGAGTCCGCGTTATAGGCCTTCTTCACTACGCTGATTTGGGTTTCCAGTTCCAGTAACTCGAGAGTTTCAAGAGTTCGCGCTGAATCGCTAACAATGACTTGATCGAAATCAATTCCAGATTGAACTAGCCACGTTGCAAGGGTGAGAGCTTGGCGCTCCCCTTTCTCCGATAGTTGGCGGGCATGGTCAGTTTCCGCGTGCTTTTGCGCTTTAGCGTGACGAAGTATGTAAACGAATGGCATTAAATCACTGGTCCTGCTCCGATTGTTTTGCAATTATCTGCTGCGGCGTGCGCAGCTACCAATAATGATTCGGCAAAATCGAGGTTAACTAAATTGTCCCAATCTGGCCGAGTCATTAACTTGGAAAGTAATCCTGCGCAAAATGCATCACCAGCGCCAGTTGTATCAACTACCTCGGTTGGATCTGCTGCAACCGATGCCACTTCTTCGCCGCGGTGCAGCCACAGCGCGCCGCGCTCGCCGCGCTTGATAATTAAATTTTGAAAATTACTTTCCCAGCCAGCAGGAGCGCCGACTCCCAATGCAGCGTATTCATCCTCATTCGCCAGCACTAAATCGGCTCGCACCAGATAACTTCGAACTTTTGCGGCGCCAAACTTTTGAATGGGTGAACTAGATGCGGCGTCAATCACCATTCGAGAAGAACTATTTGCTACACACTCCATAACATCTAGTGCGAACTTTGTGGATTCAGCTCGCATAAATGTGTACGCGCTCATTATGACGATGTCACTAGCTGAAATCAGTTTCTCTAGGTTTGCATCGACCACTTGCTTTAAGTTTGCTCCGAAATCTGGCATCATCGAACGATTGCCGTTTTCATCGACCAGAATTACGCAAGTTCCCGTGCGCTGATTTGGTATCGATTTCACATTTTTATCTGAGACGCCAAATGCTTGAAGTTGGGTAATAACCCATGAGCCCAGAACGTCATCACCAATTGCCGAGACCAAATCAACTGGGACACCCAGATGGGTAAGCCACACCGCAACATTGCACGTAGAGCCACCAAGGGATATGCCATTAGTGGCAATCGTGTCGGTATTAGTTTGTAGTGGCTCGGAAAGCAGGCTCACCACATCGACATTGATGTCGCCAATTATGCAAATTTGAGTCACGTTAGTTAGTCGCTGCTACTGCAATTTGTGCCGCCAGCAACGCATTGGCATTTATCAAAGTTACGTTTACTTCTAATGATTGATTGTTGGTTTGGGTATGAAACCAATCCAGTAAAAATGGCGTGACATCTTTACCTATGACATTGGCCTTGTTTGCTGCGGCTAATCCATCAGCAAGCACCCGATCATGTAGTGCTAAATCGAGTTGATCAGCATCCGAAACTGGTTTGGCAATAATTACTGCCCCCGGCGCCTTTATAGCATCGCGCTGGGTACCAATTGCTGCGGCTTGCGCCACGGTGTCCACCCGCCAAGTCACGCCAAACCCAGAATCTGCCCGATAGAAGCCTGGAAATGCATCCGTGCCAAATCCAACAACTGTGACGCCGAGCGTTTCTAAGCGCTCTAACGTAGCGCCCACGTCCAAAATGGATTTAACGCCTGCGCAAGTTACCGTGATTGGTGTGCGAGCAAGGGTTACTAGATCTGCAGACTCGTCGTAAGTTTCTTGGGCGCCGCGATGCACACCGCCAAGGCCGCCGGTCGCAAAATACTTAATTCCTGCCAGGTGCGCGATGTGACTTGTCGCTGAAACGGTGGTTGCGCCATTTTTCCTGGCTGCTAGTACGGGTCCTAAATCGCGCGTTGAAACTTTCACGACATCACTTGCCGGATCACCCAAGATTTCAAGTGCCTGCGCATTCAAACCAACTTTTACTACGCCGCCAATGATTGCAATCGTTGCTGGGATGGCGCCGCCATCACGAACACTTTGCTCAATTTGGCCAGCCACGACAACATTGCGCGGACTCGGCAAGCCATGGCTAATGATTGTGGATTCCAAGGCCACAACGGCCACGCCTCTGGCTAATGCTTGCTTAACCTCAGGATGAATTTCCAACCGCGCTTGTTCAATGCTCATGACCTACAGCCTAAGGTGTGTCTAGGATCAGTATTTATAGTGATCCCAATTATTGGAGGAAAAGATGTCTGAGCTCAAACTAATTCCTGCTCGTCGCGGCGTTGCTGATCGCATGAAAAAAGGTCAGACGCTCAAAGTGATCAACACAAACGGATTACAAGTCATTGACTTTTGGGCATTCAATGCCAACGACTTGTCCGAACCACTTTCGATGGAACATACTCACGTTTCTATCGGACGGATAATTCCGGAAGTAGGAGATTCGTTAGTAACTATTCAACGGCGGCCGATAGTTACTCTCATCGCAGATACTTCGCCCGGAATACATGACACTTTGATGGCAGCCTGCGATATCTATCGTTATCAATTACTGGGCGCTGTGGGCTATCACGATAACTGCACGGATAATCTTGCCGAAGCCCTCGAAGGAATTGGCTTAAAGCGCGAGCTTCAACCAGCACCCTTTAATATTTTTATGAATGTGCCCGTATCTGATGCCACCACGCTCACATACTTTCCGGCGGTTGCAAAGCCAGGTGACTACCTCGAGCTTCGCGCCGAAATGGATTGCGTAGTTGCTTTCTCAGCCTGCCCACAAGACATGATTCCAATTAACGGCGAGGCTTGCATAGTGCAAGACGCACATTACTTAATCGAGGGCTAATTCTGCTTAAGTGCGGATTTTGTAATCTTCCATTAAGCGCCGCGCGATAATCATGCGCTGGATGTCCGCGGTACCTTCGCCAATTAATAGCATTGGTGCTTCGCGGTAAAGGCGCTCGATTTCGTATTCCTTGCTGTAACCGTAGCCACCATGAATTCGGAAGGAATCTTCCACGATTTCTTTACAGAATTCGCTAGCAATGTATTTAGCCATGCCAGATTCCATATCATTACGTTCGCCTGAATCCTTCTTGCGAGCCGCATTGACCATCATGGTGTGGGCAACTTCAACCTTTGTTGCCATGTCAGCTAAGCGAAACGCTACGGCTTGATGTTCTGCGATTGGCTTACCAAAAGTTACGCGCTGTTGGGCGTAATCAATTGCTAACTCAAACGCCCGAAGTCCAAGTCCAGCGGCGCGAGCTGCCACATTTACTCGGCCAACTTCAACGCCATCCATCATTTGGTAGAAACCCTTGCCGGTCTCCCCGCCAAGTAGATCTTCGTTAGTTAACTTCAAGTTATCCATGATCAATTCCGTGGTGTCTACGCCTTTGTAGCCCATTTTTTCAATCTTGCCTGGGATTGTTAGTCCAGGCCGCACTTCGCCAAAGCCCGATGGCTTTTCAATTAAGAAAGTTGCCATCTTCTTGTAGACGCTGGCATCAGCTGCTGCGTCTTCATCGGCGCGAACTAAAACGGCAACAAGAGTGGAGGAGCCACCATTTGTTAACCACATCTTCTGGCCAGTCAAACTCCAACCATCGCCGTCGCGCGTTGCCTTTGAAGTAATTGCCGAAACATCTGAACCGACACCTGGTTCACTCATGCTAAATGCGCCGCGAACTTCGCCAGTTGCCATGCGCGGCAGGTAAAGGTCCTTTTGTGCCTGTGTGCCGTGTTGCATCAACATGTAAGCAACGATGAAGTGGGTATTGATAACTCCACTCACTGGCATCCAGCCGCGCGCAATTTCTTCAACGACTAATGAGTATGTAAGTAACGACTCACCTAAGCCGCCGTACTCTTCTGGAATCATTAGTCCAAAGACGCCAAGTTCTTTGAGTCCATCCACGATTGCTTGCGGATACTCATCGGCGTGCTCTAGTTCGTTTGCAACTGGAATGATTTCCTTTTCAACAAAGGTATGAATAGCGTCAAGAATTGCTTCTTGCACATCAGTTAAGCCATCTGTTTGAGCTAGACGTGCCATGGGTTATGCCTCCGGTGGTGTGAAAGTTTGCGTGCGCTTCATGCCAGCTGCCCGACCTTTTGCTGAAACAACTAAAGCCATCTTGCGCGATGCTTCATCAATCATTTCATCTCCAAGCATTACTGCACCTTTTGCGCCGCCGGCTGCGCTAGTTGCCCAGTCATAAGCATCCAGAATCATTTCCGAGTGATCGTAGTCCTCTTGGCGCGGGGAGAAGATCTCATTAGCTAGCGCGATCTGGTCTGGATGCAGCGCCCACTTGCCATCAAAGCCAAGCGCAGCGGAGCGACCTGCAACGCGGCGGAAACCATCTAGATCTTTGATGCCAAGGTATGGGCCATCGATTGCTTGCTTGTCGTAAGCGCGAGCTGCCATCAAAATGCGCATCAATATGTAGTGGTAGGCATCGCCAGTGTCATAGCCCGGTGGCTGCTCGCCTACAACAAGTGATTTCATGTTGATGCTAGCCATAAAGTCTGCTGGGCCAAAAATGATGGTTTCGATGCGCGGGCTGGCTGCTGCGATGGCATCAATGTTGATTAAGCCCATTGCGTTTTCGATCTGGGCTTCAATGCCAAGTCGGCCAACTTCAAGTCCATTAGTGCGCTCAAGTTGAGTTAGTAATAAATCAAGGGCAACAATTTGCTCAGCATTTTGCACCTTTGGCAACATGATGCAATCTAAGTTTGCGCCAGCGCCTTCCACAATCTCAATCACATCGGTGTAAGTCCATTGTGTGGTCCAGTCATTAACACGCACTGCGCGGATCTTGTCTTCGTAGCCACCTTCATTAAGTGCCTGCACAATGTTTTTGCGGGCATCAGCTTTGGCAATCGGTGCAACGGCGTCTTCAAGATCCATAAATAACTGATCAGACTTAAGGCCTCGGGCCTTATCCAACATTTTTACGCTGCTGCCTGGCACTGCAAGCGAGGACCGACGTGGACGTTGCACTTTGTTACTCACTTATTACTCCGATGCTTTGTTCTTGCTCAACTGGTTTGGTTACTAGTGGTGGTAATTTATGGCTTGCTCGAATTACATTGAGTACTCCAAGAATAATCCCTGGAATATCAAAATCTTTTGGCGTGAACACTGCTGCTACCCCTGCGCTAATCAAATTAACCTCATCAGCTGCCGGAATGATGCCGCCAACAATTACTGGGATTCCAGAATTATCATTTGCAGCAAGGCCAGAAAGAACTTGCGGAACAAGGTCCGCGTGCGCGCCCGAGAGAATCGAAAGCCCAATGCAATCCACGTCTTCTTGAATGGCAGCGGCCACAATTTCTTCAGGTGTTAAGCGAATGCCTTGATAGATAACTTCAAAGCCCGAATCGCGCGCCGCAATTGCAATTTGCTCAGCGCCGTTGGAATGACCATCAAGGCCAGGCTTACCAATTAATAGTCGAAGTCTTTGCCCAAGTTCTTGTTCAGTTAACTTCACGCAATCGCGTACTGCGCCAAGGGCGCCTGATCCCCCGCCGACTGGAACATTAGCAAGTCCAGTTGGTGCGCGGAATTGCCCAAATACGCTACGAAGTGCGTCCGACCACTCACCCGTTGTCACACCGGCGCGCGCGCATTCCAGCGTCGCAATCATTAAGTTCTCGTTTGTTTTTGCTGCGGCAATTAATGCCTGGGTGGCTGCAATTGCGCGCTTGGCATCGCGAGCATCGCGCCATGTTTTCAGACTCGAAACAGCCTGGGCTTCAACGGCTGGGTCCACATGAATAATCGCATCCGTGATGCTGGCAGTTAGCGGGCTGGCTTCGGTTTCCGTAAAGGCATTCACACCAACAACAGTGCGCGCGCCGGATTCAATGTTGCGTCGATGCGCGGCGTGCGATGCAACTAACTGGCTCTTTAGGTAACCGGCATCAATTGCTGATACCACCCCGCCCATTTCATCGATGCGAGCAATTTCAGCGCGAGCTGCGCTCATTAATTCCTGCACTTTGGCTTCAATTACTGGCGAGCCATCAAAGATGTCGTCATATTCCAAAAGGTCTGTTTCAAAAGCCAACACTTGTTGAATACGAAGTGACCACTGCTGATCCCATGGCCGAGGCAGTCCTAGTGCTTCATTCCACGCCGGCAACTGAACAGCGCGAGCACGAGCAGACTTGGAAAGCGTCACGCCCAGCATTTCAATAACCATTCGCTGCACATTATTTTCTGGCTGACTTTCGGTAAGCCCAAGGGAGTTAACTTGGACGCCATAACGAAAGCGTCGTTTGCGTTCATCCGTTACGCCATAGCGATCACGGGTAATTTCATCCCACAACGCGGTGAATGCGCGCATCTTGCAAAGTTCCTCAACAAAGCGCATGCCAGCATTTACAAAAAATGACATCCGAGCCACTACTTCTGGAAAATCTTCGGGAGCAACGTGACCAGAGTCCCGAACTGCATCGAGAACGGAGATCGCAGTTGAAAGTGCGAAGGAAAGTTCCTGCACGGGAGTAGCGCCAGCTTCTTGCAAGTGATACGAACAAATATTTATTGGATTCCACTTTGGTGCGTTTACTACGCTCCAGGAAATCATGTCCGAAATAAGTCGCATTGATTCCGCGGGCGGGAAAATGTAAGTACCGCGGGATAGATATTCCTTGATGATGTCGTTTTGGGTTGTGCCTGCTAACAATTCTTGGGCAACACCTTGTTCTTCAGCAGTAATCGCATAAAGCGCTAATAACCACATCGCCGGTGCATTGATCGTCATTGAAGTATTCATTTGGGCAAGTGGGATGCCATCGAGCAAATTTCGCATGTCGCCTAAGTGCGCAATTGGCACACCGACACGTCCCACTTCCCCGCGCGCTAACACCGCATCTGGGTCATAACCAGTTTGAGTTGGCAGATCAAAAGCAATTGATAAACCAGTTTGGCCTTTAGATAAGTTCTTTTTATAGAGCGCGTTTGATTCGCGCGGGGATGAATGGCCCGCGTAGGTTCGCATAACCCATGGTTTATCGCTCATTAAACTGCCCTATTAATCCTGACGAAACCGATTGATGGCATCGATGTGCTTGGCGCGAAGTTCTGGATTTGTGACACCCAGCCCTGGCGCTTCAGCCAGTGCAAGCACAGCAACTTTGCCTTGGTGCAAGTTATGGTGCACTTCATATGTTGCTTGGCCCGCATCTTCTAGCGCGAATGTCTTTGAAAGTGTTGGGTGGACAAGTCCTCGAGCAATTAATCGATTAGCTTCGTGCGCCTCGCGGTAGTTAGCAAAATGTGAACCAACAATTTTCTTTAGCTGCATCCATAAATAACGGTTGTCATACTCGTGCATGTAACCACTAGTTGAAGCGCAAGTTACAATCGTGCCGCCCTTACGAGCAACATAAACACTGGCGCCAAAAGTTTCGCGGCCTGGATGTTCGAACACAATGTCTGGGTCATCGCCGCCAGTTAGTTCGCGAATCTTGCGACCTAATCTTTGCCATTCCTTTGAATCTTGGGTGTGTTCATCTTTCCAAAACTTGTAACCCTCAACGCTTCGATCAATCACAAGTTCCGCGCCCATCTTGCGGCAAATTTCTGCTTTTTCTGGACTCGAGACAACACATACTGGAATCGCGCCGCCATTTAATGCGTACTGCGTTGCGTAAGAACCTAGTCCGCCAGTTGCGCCCCAAATCAAAACGACGTCGCCTTGTTTCATGCCAGCGCCATTACGCGAAACAAGTTGACGATATGCAGTTGAGTTAACTAATCCAGGCGAGGCTGCTTCTTCCCAAGTTAAATGTTCGGGCTTTGGCAGCAACTGGTTTGCTTTAACAATTGCAAATTCAGCTAAGCCACCGAAGTTAGTTTCAAATCCCCAAATGCGTTGCTCTGGATCCATCATGGTGTCGTTGTGACCAAGTGGTGATTCCAATTCCACACTTAAGCAATGCGCGACAATTCGATCTCCTGGCTTCCAGGTATTAACACCAGCGCCAACACGAAGCACAACGCCCGAGGCATCGCTTCCGATGATGTGATACGGCAAGTCATGGCGCTTTGCATCCTCATGAGTTTTTCCGTAACGCTCAAGAAAACCAAAAGTTGAAACTGGCTCAAAAATCGAAGTCCATACGGTGTTGTAATTAATACTTGATGCCATCACGGCAATTAGCGCTTCACCCGGTGCTAATTCTGGAAATGGCACAGTATCTATATGCAATGACTTACGAGGATCTTTCTCCTTAGTTGTAAGCCCATCAAACATGGCAGCTTCATCACGGTGAATAGTTACAGCGCGAAAGGCCTCGGGCAGCGTAAGCGCAGCGAAATCCTGGGCGGTACCAAGTTCGGTTATTGCCTCAACAACATTTTTCATAACTTGTCCCAACGCCGATAATTCCCGATTTTATGGTCCCTGCCAGTGCCTAGAAGCAACCGGTTAAGGCCAATAATCACACTTTATACAATTTCTGGTCAGATTGGATCCAATTTGGGAGAAAGTCTCAAATCTTGGATAAATTCGTTGTTTTCGGTGGCTTGAAGGGCCTTATCCAGGCTATTTTCCGCGCAACAACTGCGAGACTCGTTGCGGAGAAACTTTCAAGATCGTCGCTATGTCCTTGCCCTTTATGCTCAACGCGGCCAAATCATGGACCACTGATCGCGACATTCGAGCCACCCGCTGTTGAAACTGAT
>Ga0209491_10002203_pt1 | contig 35455 bp, 31 predicted proteins | sample BON02_FD_187213 | JGI IMG/M metagenome (GOLD analysis project Ga0209491, IMG submission 187213) | Freshwater microbial communities from Lake Bonney liftoff mats and glacier meltwater in Antarctica - BON-02 (SPAdes) (version 2) | ecosystem: Environmental > Aquatic > Freshwater > Ice > Glacier... | reverse complement strand
GATTGGCTGGGGGGCAGGGGGATGTCGGGCATAAAGCCCGACCCACGTTGGGAGAGGGGGATTGGCTGGGGGGCAGGGGGATGTCGGGCGTAAAGCCCGACCCACGTTCGGAGGGGGGGATTGGCTGGGGGGCAGGGGGATGTCGGGCGTAAAGCCCGACCCACGTTCGGAGGGGGAGGGTGCTTTAGGCGAGGTCGACTGATACGGATTGGCCGGTTTTGGGGGCGTGGAGGGAAGCAGATGATCCGTTCACCGAGGCGGTCACGGGGCCGGCCGGGCCGTAGAAAGTCCAGCCGGTGGGGGTTTGATTCCACTGGTTGGACCCACCGAAATCAGCGGTGGCGCCGGTGGCGAAGAGAGTCAGGAGGCGGCAGCGATCGCCGGTGAGGGATGCCTCGACAAAGGGCTCTCGATGCGCTTCGAGGAGATCGCCCGAGCGCGCCCGATCATAGGGGGCTTGGTAGGTGTGCCGACCCGACGTGATCTTCAAGTCGCCCTCGCCGAGGTTGATGATCCGGCTGGCCACGGCGGCGAGGCCATTGGTCACCGTGAAGGAGCCGTCGGGCGCGGGCCTCGCGGCCGTGATCGGGTGCCAGCGCAGGGAAATGGATTCGCTTTGCTCGAGCTCGGCATCGTCGAGCACGAGGATGTATCCGGGCCAGAGATGGAGAACAGTGCGGGTGAAGTGCTTCACACCGCGGTAGGCGGGAGCGAGCTCCATGCTCCACGCCGTGCCTTGGCCGGGCTCATGCCACCAGTGCTCTACTTTGCCGGAAATGGGTTTGGTGATAATCGGTTCGCCGCGCTTTCGGATCGGATAGAGCTGTTCACGGCCGCCGAAGCTGATCGTATTATGACCCTTGATCGACGCGTTGTAATACTCCCAGCGGGCGGCGCCATCGAAGAAGTCCTCCGGGTAGCCGGAGGGAGAGCCGATATCGATGATGAGGCGTTCGCCCAAGGTATCAAAACCGACAAAGCCAATGTCGTTGTGCTCATGTTGTTCTTCGCGGCCACTTTTGCCGAAAAGAATGCAGTCGGTGAGGGGTTTCTCCCATGACGTGCGACTCACAATCATACCGCCGTGCGCGGGGTAAGCGATGGCGAGAGGTTCGCGGCCGGTGGGCGGCAGCGGTTTCAGGCGATCATCATAGAAGAGCAAATAAATGGGGTGGGCGTGACTCTTCGACACCGTTCGTAGAAAATAGTCCTGTAAAACCGGGTCTTGGTTGGCGGCGGCGACGGCGGCCGCGTAGCCGGTCATCGCGTCTTGCTCCGGCCGAGCGTCGCCGAAGGGAATGAGTTTCTTATCGTCCAACGTTCCGTGCATGGCCCAGCGGCACATCTCCGGGAAGGGCCATTCGCCGAGGCGATCCACCTCGCCGCCGGTGGCAAAGCGCAGGGCGGTGAAGTAGCCGACGGGGATGCGGTTGGCACCGGAGTAGGCGACGGATTCGTTGAACTCTCCATCGGGTCCGTAGGTCGCGAGATAAGCGTCGAATCGTTCCGTCGCGATATCGATGACTGCTTGAGATTTCGGGTAGTGCTCCTGCAGCGCCATCGCGGCAATGGCCACGCCGCCCGCGATGACGGTGACCCAGTTGTTCAGGTCGGTCATCCACCAGGGATCTTGGGCGACTGACGTCAGGAAAGGTTGGATACCACGCCGAACGATACCATCGCGGATCTCGGTGCGCTCGTCTTCGGTCAGAGAGTGGTAGAGCCAATCGTAGGCGATGGCACAGTCCTGGGCCAGCATGCCGGTGCGTAGGTCGGCGGGATGCCCGAACCGCGTGTGCCCCTGATCGATCCAGTCCGGCCATTCATGCAGGATCGCATTCAGCTGGACCTTGGCTGCGTCGAGATAGACGGCTTCGCCGGTGATCAAGTGGGCCAAGGCAAATCGAGTTAGGCGAGCGCCGCCGGCGTAACAAATGGAGTAGTCGAGATTCCGATCTCGGGCCATGGACGGAGGCCGGTCGGCAAACATGGAGTCGGCTTGAAGCGCCGGGAGGCTGGCCTCGGCTCGGGCTTGCCCGACGAGGTCGGACCATGCTTGGCCGAGGAAACCACCGGACTGCACGGCGCGACGGAAGTCGTCGACTGACTGCAGGCCGCGATCGTTGTTCGCGGCGATGAAGAGCCGGGGGTGGGCGGGGGGGGGCGCCGCCGGTTTGCGCGGCGCGGAGTTGAGGTAGGAGTCCCCACGCGGCGGCGAGGGTGGCGGAGTGGCGGATGAATTTACGACGGGGCAGTGACATGGGATTTCCGGATTATAAACTGCGACTTACGAAGGAAGGTGCGGACGGTGGAGGTCGGGGTAGAGAAACGCTCGACCCCGTGGGGGCCGCTTTATGCAATCAGATAGTCAGCGAAACTTCGCGATGGATATCCGGCGCAGAGAGGGAAACGTGGGCACGGTTGACCTTCGCGGTAACGGGGCCGTGAGGGCCGTCGAAGGTCCAGCCGTCGGCGGTGGTTTGCCACGTCGTGTCCGCGCCGAAATCGGCGGTGGCGCCAGTCGCGAAGAGGGTGAGGAAGCGGCAACGATTTCCGGTCAAGGTGGCGTCGAGAAAGCTCTCGTTGCGGATTTCGAGCAGATCGCCGGTGCGGTCACGATCGTAGGGAGCGGCGTAGGCATGTTGGCCGCGGGTGATCTGCAAATCGCCCTCACCGAGGTTGAGGATGCGGCCGGCCGCGGCAGCCCTGTCGTTGTGCACGACGAAGGAACCGTTGGCGGTGGCGTCGGGTTTATCGATGGTGTGCCAGCGCAGGGAGATGGTTTCGCTCGTTTCGAGTTCGGCATCGTCGAGCACGAGGATGTAACCGGGCCACAGGTGCAGAACAGTGCGGGTAAAATGTTTCACGCCGGTGTAAGCGGGAGAGAGCTCCATGCTCCAAGCGGTGCCTTGGCCGGGCTCGTGCCACCATTGCTCCACTTTACCGGAAATGGGTTTGGTGAGAATCGGCTGGCCGGGTTCGCGGAGGGGAAACTGTTGTTCGCGCCCGCCGAAGGTGAGGGTGTTGTGGCCGCGCACGGAAGCGTTGTAATATTTCCAACGGATAGCGCCGTTGAAGAAGTCTTCCGGGTAGCCGGAGGGAGAGCCGAGGTCGACGATTAATCGTTCGCCGAGGGTGTCGAAGCCGACCACTCCGATATCGTTGTGCTCGTGGTTTTCCTCGCGGCCGCTTTTGCCGAAAAGGATGCAGTCGGTGAGAGGTTTTTCCCATGAGGTGCGACTTACGATCATACCGCCGTGAGCCTTAAAGGCGATGGCGAGCGGTTCGCGGCCGGTGGGCGGCAACGGTTTAACGCGATCATCGTAGAAAAGCAGATTAACGGGGTGGTCGTGTTTTTCGGACACGGTGCGAATGAAGAAGTCCTGTAGGACCGGATCCTGGTTGGCGGCGGCGACGGCGGCGACATAACCGGTCAAGACGTCGCGCTCCGGCCACGAGTCGCCGAAGGGAATGAGTTTTTTGTTATCCAACGTCCCGTGCATCACCCAGCGGCACATCTCGGGGAAAGGCCATTCGCCGATTCGATCCACTTTGCCGCCGGTAGCGAAACGCATCGCGGTGAAATACCCCACCGGCAGACGGTTGGCTCCAGCGTAGGCGACCGATTCATTGAACTCTCCGTCCGGCCCGTAAGTTTTGAGGTAGGCGTCGAATCGCTCCGTCGCGATATCGATGATGAACTGGGCCTTGGGGTGGTGCTCTTGGAGGGCCATGGCGGCGATGGCGACGCCACCGGCGATGACCGTGACCCAGTTGTTGAGGTCTTCCAGCCACCACGCTTTTTGTTCCACCGATGTAAGAAAAGGTTGGAGACCACGGCGATCGATGCCGGCGCGGATTTCGGCGCGTTCGGTTTCGGTTAAGGAGTCGTAGAGCCAGTCGTAGGCGATGGCGCAGTCCTGGGAAAGCATGCCGGTGCGCAGGTCGGCGGGGTGGCCGAAGTGGAGATGGGCTTGGTCGATCCAATCGGGCCATTGATCGGGATCGAGGAGCGCGTTGAGTTGGCTCTGGGCCGCTTTCAGGTAAATCGCCTTACCCGTCACGAGGTGAGCCAACGCGAAGCGATTCATCCGGGCGCCGGTGGCGTCACAGATGTAGTAGTCGGGATTCTTATCGCGGATCATGGACAGCGGCCGACCGGGCACGACGGAGTCGGTTTGCAGGTCGGGCAGCTTGGCCTCGGCGTCGGCTTGCGCGATCAGGTCGGACCACGCTTGGCCGAGGAAGCCGCCGGACTTCACCGCGCGGCGAAAGTCGTTCACGGACTGTAATCCGGGCGAACTTGTTGCGGCGAGGAAAAGGCGCGGATGGGCGGGGAGGGAATCACCGGCTTGGGCGGCCCGAAGCTGAGGGAAAAGGCTAAACGCAACGGCGGCAGTGGCGGACTGGCGAAGGAATTGGCGGCGAGGCAGAGGCATTTGGATATGGGATTTTGGAATTTCGATTTATGAATGTTACTTACCAAGAAGCAGGGTTTTTAAACCTGAATGGACACGAATGGCTTCACTCTGGAGACGCCCGAAGCGGGAGAGGTATTTGGGCTAGGTTCCATGGGGTGGAGCTATGGCAGATAGAGCGTGGTTATTTGGCGGGGCGGATTCTGATGATCCGTTTAGCCGCGAGCGGGGTGGATTTCTCGATGAGATCGATGCGGTGAACTTGGTCGCCCCAGACGCCTTGGAGGCGAGTGTCGGTGATATCGAAGGTGGTGACACGTGCGGCAATCGCGGTGGCATCGTAGGTGAGTTCAGCGCCGCGGCCGGTTTCGGCGCCGGGAAACTGGCCGAGTCGCACGATGCCGGGTTGAGCGACGTCCACTGATCGGTTTGTGAGGTAGTGATATTCGTTGGGCGTATTCGCGGCGGACAGCTGGTAATCATCGGTGATGGTGAGCGCGTCACCGCGCTGGAGGGTGATTTGCCGTTGCCAGGATTTGATCCTGGCGGAGGCGGGGTAGGCCGCGGTGAGGTCGAGGGCGAGCGATGCGGTGGCCTCATCGGCTTGGTAAAGCACGTCACGGGCGGCGAAGGAACGACCGGGGGCTTGTTCGGTGCCGTTGACGAGGGGCAGGTTGTGCCAGGAGGAGCGCATCGTCCAAATCTTGTAGCGTTGGAGGCTGAAGGTTTTGGCGGTGTAGTATTCGGGGCCGACATCGATGATGAGGGGCGAGCCGTCCAGGTAGGCAATGAACGAGCCGACGTCGTTGTGGTTGTGCGACTCGTTATTGTGACCGCCTTTGGCGGCGACGTAGAGGCCCTCGGTGGTGCCGGCCTGATCGCGGGCAGTCATGAGTTGGAGATCGGGTAACCAACCATCACGGGGCAGTGGTTCGGCGGCGGTTTGGCCGGCCATCTCGGCGGCGAGGAAGAGTTCGGGCAGGATGCGACCAATCGATTTTAACTCAGGCTCGGCGCGAACTGCGCTGCGCTGCCACAACCAGACGCCGAAGGCCGCCAAGGCTTCGTCGTCGATCGCCTTGCCGTAGCGGTAGACGAGGGGGCCATCGACGGCAGCGCGGGCATTGGCATCGGCGAAGTTCATGTACCATTCGTGACCGACGTGGGCGGTGAGAATGTAGCGTCCCATGCCGGCGATGAGGGGTTCGTCGAACACGGAGATCTTTCCGTTGCTCGCGCCATACATCCAGTCGAGGGCTTCGAAGGTGCTTGCTCCGGCGCGACCCCAGTAGGAAGGGCCTTCGTCGCAACCGCCGTCGGCTGGGTAGCTGTTGAGGAACTGGTCGAGCACACGCTGCGCCTTCTCGACGTGGCGGGCGCGCCGCTCCGGATCTTTTTCAATGAGGAGGGCCGAGGATAACCAGTTGGCCACGATCCACGGGTTCCAGTTGTTGATCGGGTGGCCCTGAGTATCCCACGCCATCCACCAAAAGTCGGCGCGCTCGAGGCAAGGTTCGAGGATGCGTTGTTGAACTTCTCGGGCCAGTCGCTTTCGGGTCATGGGGGAGACGGTGTCGAGCTCGGGACCGAGGAGATAGTCGATCCACGAGATGAGCGCCGCGGTTTCACCCACGCCGAGATCAACAATGGGTTCGGTGATGTCGGGTAGATCCGAGCCCGCCCGCTGCATGAAGATGTGAGCCGGATACACCCAAGAGGATTCTTCGAATAGAACCCAAAGTCCGTTGGTGATGGGGTCGAGGAAACGGCCTTTGCCCTCGGCACATTCCGCGAGCACGAGGGAGACGAGCCGGTTGCGCCGCTCCGCCCACGGCAATTGGTAGGAACGCCGGTCGCCGTTGCGCATGAAGTCGAGATAGACCGTGGCGGGCAGGACGGTCCAATCCTTGGTGGCGGCGTCTTCACCGGCGGAGGTGAGCCGCGCCACGGTCGCCGCATCTAGCGCTTGCCAGCTGGCCCGATCCGAGGCGGCGGGAAAGGGGGACCACTTGCCGTGAGGCAGAAGAGCAGCTTGGATGCCGGGAAGATCTTTACCGAGTTGATGAACTTCGGGTGGTCCGCCGAGTAGGTTGCGGGGCGAGTGGGGGGGCGGGTCGGCCGCTGACGCTAGGCGGGTGACAAGTATGGCCAACCCGACGCAGATAAAGGTTCGAGGACAAGAGAGGAAGGACATCAAGTGGCGGGATTTTCCAGAGGTTCAATACGGTTGAAATTATCCAAGAGCAAGTAGGTCAAGTATCAGGAATTGAACCCCATAAATCATTGATAACAAGTGTGAAACGATTTTAAACGCCGTGCCGGAAGGATGAAATTTCACCTTCGATCGGGCGGAGTATCCAAGCGTTTAGAGGGGAGGGAGTTGCGGGTTGTGGGAGGGGTCAGACGTCGGAGAGGACCGGTCGAATTACTTGACCTAGGTCAAGGCGGTTGAGCGGGAGAAAGAGTAGCATGGGGGCTGAACCTCAAAATTCGTTCCAGCTGATTATGAACCAAAAATCCCGATTCTTCCCTACTCTAGTCGCTGCGCTTGGCGTGGTGTTGAGCACAATCTCCATGCCGGCAGCTGGAGGAGCCTCCGGTGCTAAAGGCCCGGTAGCACTGCCGCAAGAGGTGCTCGATATGCCGGTCGAACAGGCCATTCTCACATCGCCTCCTCTGGCCCCGCCAGCGATCGATCGTGACTACGCTGCGCGGGTGGTCGTGAATCTCGAAGTGCGCGAAGAAATCGGCCGTTTGGCTGATGGCGTGGAATACACTTTCTGGAGCTATGGAGGAAGTGTGCCGGGTTCGTTTATTCGCATCCGGGAAGGCGATGTGGTGGAGTTTAATCTCAACAATCACCCGTCCTCCAAGGTGCCGCATAACATCGATTTGCATGCGGTAACGGGATCCGGCGGTGGGGCTGCTTCGACGTTCACGGCACCCGGGCATACCTCGCGTTTTACCTTCAAGGCGCTCAATCCCGGACTCTTTGTTTACCACTGTGCGACGGCCCCGGTGCCGATGCATATTGCGAACGGTATGTATGGACTGATCTTGGTGGAGCCAAAGGCAGGTCTGCCCCCGGTGGACAAAGAATACTACGTGATGCAGGGTGAATTCTACACCTCAGGGCGGTTCGGCGAGGAGGGGTTGCAGACGTTTGATATGGGCAAGTCCATCGATGAACATCCCTCATATGTTTTATTCAACGGCTCAGTCGGATCGCTGGTCGGGGACAACGCGATTACCGCGGAGGTAGGGGAAACGGTGCGGCTCTTTTTTGGCGTCGGTGGACCAAATTTGACCTCATCCTTTCACGTAATCGGCGAGATCTTCGACACGGTTTATCCTGAGGCTGGATTGAGTCTCCCGAACAAGAATGTTCAAACCACTCTGGTGCCCTCGGGTGGCGCAGTCATGGTCGAGTTCAAGGTCGATGTGCCAGGCACGTTTATTCTCGTCGATCACTCCCTTTCACGAGCTTTCAACAAAGGGGCGTTGGGCATGCTCAAGGTCTCTGGTGAAGAGGATCGCGTGATCTACTCGGGTAAAGAAATCGACGCCGTGTATCTCGGATCGCAATCCGCACAAGGCTCTGAATCAGCGAAACGAGAGGCCGCATTGCAGCAGAAGATTGAAGATGAAATCAGGGCGAATCCAGCGATCGCCGATCTGCGCAAAGAGGTGTTAGAGGAGCGCGGAAAGCAGGTTTACATGAATCTCTGTTTTGCCTGCCATCAACTGAATGGCGAGGGCCTCCCCGCGGTGTTTCCGCCCCTAGCCGATTCCGACTATATGTTGGCTGATCGTGCTCGGGCGGTTCGGGTTGTGCTCAAAGGCATGGCTGGCGCGGTCACGGTGAATGGTAAGAAATACGATAGCATTATGCCCCCGCAAGAAGCAGTACTCTCGGACCGCCAAGTTGCGGATGTTTTGACCTACGTGTTCAACGCGTGGGGTAACGAAGGTGAGGCGTTCACGACCGACGAAGTTAAAGCGATCCGTCACGAAAGTAATTAACGTGTTCACCTCCCGTTTCATCTTTCCTCGTTTTTACGTGCTCCTGGCACTGGGAGTGGTGAGCGGGCAATTTCTCTCTCTCGCGTCAGCCGCGCCGGAGGGGATGGTTGCAATTCCCGCGGGGGTTTACGTGCCCCTTTTGCGAGGTGCTCAAGATCAACCCGAAACCCGGGTCGATGCCTTTCTCTTGGATGTGTTGCCGGTGACCAATCGGGAGTTTTTAGCATTTGTCACCGAGCGCCCAAAGTGGCGTCGGTCGCGGGTGAGCGGTTTGTTTGCAGATGAATCGTATTTGGAAAAATGGGACACTGATATAGAGCCAGGCAAAAAAGCGCCGATGGATTCCCCGGTTGTGCGGGTGTCATGGTTTGCGGCTCGAGCGTATGCGCGTTGGTCGGAGAAGCGGTTGCCGACCACGGCGGAGTGGGAGCGCACCGCGGCGGTGGGTTACACGCAGGTAGAGGGAGCGGCCGATGATGTCATGCGCCAAGAGCTCTATAACTGGTTAGCGAGGCCGACTCCAGCAGTCTTACCTACGGTGAATTCAACGCGCTCGAACTCTCTCGGGGTGAGGGGATTACATGGTCTGGTGTGGGAGTGGGTAGACGACTTCAACACCGCGATGGTGACGGGAGAATCACGAGCAGATTCCGGTTTAGATCGGAATCTGTTCTGTGGATCAGGGGCGGTGGGGGCGACGGACGCGACGGACTATCCGGCCTTTGTGCGGGCGGCGTTGCGGTCGTCGCTGACGGCAAAGAACACGACGTTGTCACTGGGGTTTCGCTGCGCCCGTGATGTCGAATAAATCGAAGTAGCGAGGAACGATTGATCATGAAAAAACTAGCCTTATCATTAGCTCTCTTCGGCACGCTGACATCGGCGACGATGGCGGTTGCCGTATCGAATTCGGCAAAGGAATCGTGTTGTGCGGTGCCGGCCGGGGTGGCGACAGGACCCTTGAGCCAAAACTCTCTTTATCAAGCGGAGGTGAGTTTTACTAACGACCGGGGGGAGGCGTTTGACCTAGTCGAGCTGCGGGGGCGGCCCGTGGTTTTGACGATGTTTTTTGCCAACTGCAGTCATGCGTGTCCGATGCTGGTGACCGCGATGCAGGAACTGCGGGCATCGCTGCCCGAAGATCCGGCGCACCCACCGGTTTATGTGCTCGTTTCATTCGATGTGGAACGCGATACGCCGGCGGCACTCGCGCAGCATCGGAAAAGTCGACTGCTCGACGAACAGTGGGAATTATTGCACGGTGATGACGATGCGGTGCGAGAGTTGGCGGCGTTGTTGGGGATCAAATACCAGGAGGATGCGGCGGGTGGGTTCGCGCACTCCAATGTAATTTCGATTCTGAACCCGGAAGGCGAAGTGGTGCATCAGCGCATGGGACTCAAAGGGGGGATGGTAGAAGCAAAGAAAGCACTTTGGGAGGTCTCTTGTCCGTAAAAGATAGGACAAAAGAGAGAAACAGACCGGAGGAATACACCATGAAATCACTACGACTTAGTTTACTCGCCGTCGCCGTTGCGGTGACGGGCACGGTGAGGTCCGAGACCGTTACGGAAACGCTAAAAAACTCAGGATTCTCGCTCAATTTGCGCACGCGATATGAAGGCGTTGAGCAGGATGGATTGCTCGATGCGAGCGCGCTCACGGCGCGCACTCGGATTGGGTTTACTCCCTCGATTGCGGAAAGCTGGTCGGCGTTTATCGAGGGTGAGAATATCGTCGCGATTGACTCGCACAGCTACAACCAAGCGGGTCTGAATAGCGGTCTCGCCGGACGAGCGGTTGCCGCCGATCCGGAGACCACGGAGTTGAATCAACTGTGGGTCGCATATGAGGCGAACGGAACGAAGGCGATCGTAGGCCGACAACGATTGGTCGTCGATAATGTGCGGTTCATTGGCGATGTGGGGTGGCGGCAGAATAACCAGACCTTTGATGCGGTGACTTTGCGCAACGAGAGTCTGGAGGGAACGACACTGACCTATTTTTATCTAGACCGAATCAACCGGGTGTTGGGACGGGAACATGCCCAAGGTCGCTGGGATTCGAATTCACATGGCATTAATGCGAGCACGAAGAGACTACCGGGTGGCACGATCACGGGCTATGGCTACCTCTTAGAATTTGGGAATGCGGCGGCTAATTCGTCGGCGACTTACGGGGCGAGCTGGGCTGGAGCCCAGGCGATCGATGACGGTCTGAAGCTGATCTATCGAGCTGAAATGGCGCAGCAGACGGACTATGGAAATAGCCCGTTGAACTACACGAATTGGTATTCGCTCGGGGAAGTGGGATTTGCGGGTGCTCCCGGTCGTTTGGCGGCGGGGATTGAGCGTTTGGGCTCAAACAACGGGGTGGGTTTCAAAACGCCTTTGGCGACGCTACATGCGTTTAACGGCTGGGCGGATGGGTTTTTAGCAACGCCCGGAGCGGGCTTGCAGGACAAGTATGTTAAAGTGAAAACCACGTTGCCCGGCGCGATCAATGCCATGGTGGTGTGGCATCAGTTTGAGACCGACCGCGGGTCAAAGGATTTGGGCTCGGAGTTGGATCTCGTGTTTTCCCGTAAGTTGACCAAAGCAGTGACGCTAACGGGGAAATTTGCCGACTTCGACGCGGCGAGTGCCTCGGGTAAAGTCGATGTGAGAAAGATATGGATACAGGGAGATTTTAGTTGGTAGGGTGAGGGAATCTAATGAGTGCACAAAATTTTGAAATCCTGGATGTTCGTAAAATCTTGGAAGCGGGTGAGGAGCCGTTTTTGCAGATTCGCGAACGAGTGGATGCGCTCGGGGCAGATGAAGGATTGACGGTCCTTGCGCCGTTTCTGCCCGCACCCTTGATTGAGATGCTTAAGAGCGAGGGTTTTGTGGTCGCCGCCGAGCGGCAGGGCGACGGAAGTTGGAGCGTCAATTTCACGCGGGATTAGTGAGCGTGGTTCTGATTGAGTCGAGGGATGGCGAGATCTCCTCAACTCAACCGCAAGCTCACGGGCCTGATGAGCACATTGCGTTGCTGCCAACTTTTCAGTGAACTATCGACGACTGACTTGGAGGCGATCGCTTCGTTCTCGCGGTTGAAAACGTTGGGTAAAGGCGAGTATTTGTTTCGGGAAGGCGAGGTCTCGATCGGGTTCTATTTGATTCAATCTGGCGCGATCAATGTGCACCGCGTCAATGCGGCGGGAAAAGAGCAGGTCATTCATGTTTTCCGATCCGGGGAGTCGTTAGCGGAGGCGGCGTTGGCCTCGGAGACGGGTTATCCGGCGAATGGCCGCGCGGTGGAATCGAGTGCGGTGCTTTTGATCCCGAAGGAGCCGATTTTGCAGTTAATCAGTAGCCGACCAGATTTGGCGATGCGCATGCTCGGGTCGATGAGTTCGCATCTGCGGATATTGGTGGGCATGCTGGATGATCTCACCCTAAAAGACGTGGAAACGCGGCTGTTGAGTTGGTTGGTGAATTCCGCGCAGAAGGCAGAGGAGGGAGTGATTGAGCTGACTGCAACCAAACGAATTCTGGCCGCAGAACTGGGCACAAGTAGCGAGACACTGTCGCGCACATTGGCGCGTTTACGGGATGAGAATTTGATTACGGTGGAAGCGAAATCGATTCAGGTTGAAGATCTCGAAAAACTCACCGCCCGCCTCCGCCGGAACTTGCGCTAGCTGTTCTTGAGTCACCGGGAGTGACTGGGGGGCTATCATTGTTGGGGGCGACTTACGGAAATAGGGCAAAGATGGACGACGGCAGTCACTCATCGTGGGGGAAACCGAAGGTTTGTCATCCTAATGGTCACAACCGGCCTCGGTTAGTTTATGAGGAGGTGCGGCTGGAGGGTTGCGGGGGGCAAGCGTGAAGAACCCGCCGGCTTTGGGGGCGCGGCGGGTTGAGGGGGTGAAACCGGGGTGAGGTTTAGTTGTCGGTTTCGATCCGGGGGTCGATGATACCGACTTGGCCGGTGGAAACTTGTTGCACGACGATGCCGTAGTTGAAGTTGATCTGGCTCTCGGTGGCGTCGCAGGAGTCGGTGATGGTGAGGAGACTTTGGCCGGAGCTGCGGTTGTTGGCGATGACCGGGAACTCGGTGCGGCCGAGGCGGCCGTCGGATAGAGTGAATGCGACGCCGATGAGGATATAGAGCGGGTCATTCAGTAGGAGGTTGAGCTTAACCTCTCCGCCGTAGGTTGGGGGCACGGTGACGACCAGGTTCTGGCCGGTGCCTCCGAACATGCCCGGGACGGGATCCGGAGAAATATTTAAGGGATCCGACAAGGTGGCGGTGATGGAGCTGCCGGAGCCGATGACGCCGTTGGTGGGCGTAAATTCGTTGATGGTGATTTCGATTTGGGCGCTATACATAGGAGTCGAGTTTTAGGGGGTGGAAGTTGAGCCGGGAGGCAGGTTGGCGGTCGCCAGGATGGAAACCGTTAAAGGGTTGAAGGGCTGATAGCCAAAGGAGTGAAGGCGGCCCCAGAGATTTGTGGCCGGGTCGATTTGGCCGAGCAGAAGCCGGGCTTGAATGCCGGGAATCAGGAGGCGGTAATCGTGGGACATTTCCCAATCGGGGGGGAGCGTTGAGAGGACATTTTCCCAGTGGGACCGGGCGGTTGAAGGATCGGAATTTTGAGCGGAGAGCTGGCCGGCAAGCAGACGGGACTGCGTGTATTCAAAAAGGGCCCACCGGTCGGCCCGGCCGGATTGAATCAGCGGTGCGGCAAGTGAGATGGCGCGCTGGGCGGAAGCCTCAGCGGCGGTGGGGGTGGTCGCGAATTGGATGGTGCCTTGGAGTCGCCAGATGGTCGCGAGGTGGCGGATGAATTTTTCGGAAGTGGGTTCCGCGGCAACGAGGGTGTCGAGATCGAGGCGGGTTTCGTGAAGGAGAGAGGCAGCCCGGGAAGTTTCTCCGGAAGCGATGAGGAGCTGCGCGAGCTGGATCTGGGTGCTGAGTTGTGAGACGAGCCAGTATTGGTTGGCCGGGTCTTGGGCAAAGAGTGCGGTGCGAATCTTTCGACAGTGGTCGAGGGATTGAAGGCTGGCGGGGATATCGCCGGTAATGGCTTCAATCTCGGCGATGAAATTGAAGCTCTGAGCGAGTTTATGCTGCCACTTGGCCACGGTGGGTTCCGCCTCGGTGAGGGCGGCTAGTCGATCGGACATTTCCCGAAACCGGGCGAGGGCCTCGGGGTAGTCTCCGTCGAATTGAGCGGTGAAGCCGAGCCAGGACGCGACGTCGGAGAGGTCGAATTGGAGTTCGCGATCGGCGGGGTAGGATTCATTAAGCGCGGCGACGGCTTGCTGTTCGGCCTTGAAACCTAGTTTAGCTGCGGCGAAACGGCCGGCGTCAAAATCAACCACGGCCAAGTTGTGATGACCATAGGTCAGTTCGCGTTGAGCGCGTAGCGTGGGGCCTTCGATGGCGGCGAGTTCGAGAGCGGAGTCGCGGTAGTGAGTGAGCCACTCGTGCATTATATCGAATTCGCCCCGCCGGCGAGCGACGAGACCGATCCAGTATTCCGACTGGGCGCGTTCGAAGATCATGTCGCCATCATCGGGATGGCGGGTGGTGAGCGCGGCGGCGCGGTCGTAGGCGGTGGTGAAGGCGCGATGGGCGTCGGCGTAGCGAGCTTGATCGAGGCGGATTTCGCCGATCTGGGTGAGGGCTTTGACTTGGCGCGCGAGGGCGGTGTCGGTGAGGTCTCGATCGTCGAGGTTGGCGAAGTAGTCCATCGCTTGCTCGCCCACGGAGTCGAGGAGGTTGAGGCGGCCGATCTTCTTCAGTTCGGTGCGGAAGTCGCCGAGCATGAAGGTGAGCAAGTCTTCGGCTTGGGCTTGGCGGCGTTGAGCATCGGCGCGGGCGAGGGCCTCGGCGGCGGTGGCGGCGGTGGCAACGTCGCGTTCGGCGCGGGCGACGGTCTCGGCGCGAGTGGCGCGGATGGCTTGGCGGGTGCTGACGACCGTGCCGAGGATGAGGGCGATGAGCACGGCGGCGGCGCTCGTGCAGGCGAGACGATTACGAGAGATAAAGCGCTGGGCTCGATAGCTCAGTTCGGGGGGGCGAGCTTCCACAGGTTCGCGACGGAGGTGACGGCGAACATCTTCGGCAAGGGCGTGCGCGGAGTCGTAGCGGCGGTCGCGGTTTTTCTCCAGACAGCGCATGATGATCCAGTCGAGATCTCCTTTGAGGGCGGACGTCAGCCGGGCGGGGGCGGCGCGACGGAGCCGGGCAACGGTGTCACGGTCGGCGCCGGCGAGCGTGGAAACGGCGGTGGAGGGGCGGGGGGGCTCCACCTCGCGGATGATACGGCGGATCTCGGCGACCCCGGCCCGGATGAGCGATTGCGGATCGTAAGGGGGGCGTCCGGTGAGGAGTTCGTAGAGGAGGACTCCGAGCGAGTAGACGTCGCTGCGGGTATCGATATCGAATTCCTGTTGCTCGGCCTGCTCCGGGCTCATGTAGGCGGGGGTGCCAATGAATTGATCGAAGCCGGTGAGGAGCGTTTGCTCGGTGAGGCGCCCGGAAGTGGCTTTGGCGATGCCGAAATCGATGACCTTGGGGGTGGGAATGCCGTCGACTAGCGCGACCAAAATGTTGGACGGCTTGATATCGCGATGAATGATGCCTTTGCGGTGGGCGTGTTGCAGGGCGAGGCAAACGCGGGCAAAGAGTTCGAGCCGGGCCTCCATGGAGAGGCTTTGGCTATCGGCAAACTTCGTAATGGGTTGGCCGTCGACATACTCCATAACGAAGTAGGGGCGGCCGGACGCGGTGGAGCCGGCGTCGAAAACGCGCGCGATGTCCGCGTGGTCCATGCGCGCCAGAGCTTGGCGCTCGGCTTCGAAGCGGGCGATGACACTGAGGGTGTCCATGCCGATCTTGATGATCTTGAGGGCGACCCGACGTTTGACGGGTTTGATTTGCTCGGCCAGGAACACGACACCGCAGCCGCCTTCGCCAATTTTGCGAATCAGGGTGAAATTATTGATTTGGTCGCCGGGTTTTTCCTCTACGGGAACTTCGGGGCGAACGATGGGGCTGTTTTCGAGGAAATCGTCGGCCTCGTCGTAGGCGGTCAGCAGGGCGGCGATGCGTTGGCGTTGGGGTTCGTTGTTGCCGCATGCGGTGGCAATGAACTCAGCACGGAAGGCGGCAGGTAGATCGAGAGCTTGCGCGAAAATTTTCTCGTCGGGAGTCACGGCAGAACCGGTGGAGGAGGAACAATCGAAGGGACTAGATGCACGCTAGGAGTGCGAAATGGAGCGGCAGAAAGGGCCATTTTTTACGGCTCGAGCGAAAGGGCGGGGTAATTGAGCAGGGCGCGCGAGGGTTAGTGGCGGAGTCGTTTGACCTCATTGAATAGCCACGCTCGGGCGTAGGCCCAGTCGCGTTTGGCGGTGCGAAGGGAAATGTTCAGCACTTCGGCGGCTTCTTCGAGGGTGAGGCCGGTGAAGTAGCGGGCTTTAACCAGTTCGGCCTTGCGGGGGTCGTGAGCCTGGAGGGCGTCGATGGCGTCGTTGACGAGAAGGAGCTCATCGTCGTTTTCGGACGGGGCAGCGACGTCGAAGCCAGTGACGTCGGCGCTAACTTTCACGACGTTTCCGCCGTGGCGTTGGGCTTTTTTGCGGCGCGCGGTATCGATGAGGATACGGCGCATGCTCTCAGCGGCGGCGGAAAAGAAGTGGGCGCGGTTGGCCCAGGCGGTTTGTTGATCACCGCCGAGTCGTAACCAGGCTTCGTGTACGAGCGCGGTGGGCTGAAGGGTGTGGGCGGACGACTCCCGGGCCATCTTGGAGGCGGCCAAGCGGCGAAGCTCGTTGTAAACCAGCGGGAGGAGTTGGTCGGCCGCGGCGGTATCACCGTGAGCGATTTTTTGGAGGATAAGGTTAAGATTACCTTCGTTCAAAGCAGTTGAAGCGTGGAGGGGTAAGGGGGGGGCGGGAAGAGTTTTTTCAAGTGATGGCCCTTTTAAGGAGCGGCTTGCGCATGGGGTGAGGTGGTTGAAACAGCCGCCGGTGAAAACTTAACCCCCTAATCCTCTCATTTCATGGAATCTCTTTGTCTTACGCCCACCTCAATGATGCTGGCGGCATTAGCCCTTCTCGTTTCCTGTGCCGATTACGATTCGGGGGGGATTGGGGTGACGAACCACGAGGGGTTTCAGCTCGAACTCGAACACAATTTGAAGTGCCGTCCGAGCCAGACTTTTGTGGTGTTCTCCCCGAATCTCGAAGACTCATATGCACTGTGGGACACGAAGGTTTCTTACGATTCGGTGCGGGCGGTGGGGGTGAAAACAGGTGAGCGATTGGTCGCCCTCTGGGCGGATGCGGGAGAGGCTCTCCAGCGTGCGTGGGGGGCAGACGAGGGGGGGCGAAAAGAACCGGAGTTACGGTTTTATTCGAGTGCTGGCGGTGAGGTGAGGGCCGAGGGCGAACGGATGACTTTTGGGGCACAAGATTAACCGATGAATGAATCAACGATTATTAACGAGCTTGTGGTGATTTTCGGTGCTGCGGGAGGTGCCATCATGGGGTTGGTGCTCCTCGCCTACTGGCAAATCGAGCGCAACTATGGGTTGCGCAAGATGCGGTGGCCGAAGCCAAAGCGTCACAACCGCAAGCGTTGAGACGCTCGAGTCTCGACGCTTAGTGCCGGAACCCCGTTGCGAGGGTGAAGAACTTGGCGGGAAGATCTTTCAGGGGGTCCCGCATTTGAGCGATTTCTGATTCGAGACCATGGATCTCGAGCTGCACGATATCGGCGTGTTGCCCGGATTCTTCGACAAGGGCACCGACGTTCTGCAGATGGGCAAGTGCGGCCGCGCCGTTCCGATAACCTTCCCGGCAATGGGCCATATCTTCGTTGAAGCTAAAGCCGTAGTAGAGGCACCCAGGTTCAGGCTTGGTGGCGGCCACGAAAAGCTCAGTGAGGGCTTTGAACGCCTCTCGGTGGCCGGGCTTGATTTTGAAATAGGGAACGATGCTCACGCAGGTATCAGTAGACATAAGGGGGTGGGGCTGATTTTGGATTTTAGAATGGGGATTTTGGAAGGCGGAGTGGCAATCCGAAGGAAACGCACGGCGAGGAGGAAACGCGCGGCGGGGGGTAGGGGCGTTGTCGGGCAACGCCCCTACCTGACCACGGGTTAGAGGCGACCTTCTTCCATGTCGTAGACGTCGAACCAGACGCGGACGATTTTGCCGGCGGGGATGTATTGAGGGATATAGCCTTCGAGGAACATTTGCAGAGGCATGGACATTTCACTGAGGCGCATGTCGCGCATCTTGTTATTCCAGGCTACGACGTCTTCAGGGTTTTTCACTTGGGACTGTTCGGTGAACCAAGAGGCGACGGCTTCGTCGTCGGCGCCGGTGGCAGCGAAGGCGGAAAATGCTTCGTGATCGACCGCAGTGAAATCGAGGAGGAAGCGGTCGAGGGGGCAGTTGTAGTGGAATTCGCCGTTGGTCCCGGCGGCGACTGCGCGAGCCTTATCGAGCATGCGACCGAGGTGCACATAGCCACCCAGCATTTGACGCGGGCTGCGGGGGAACGCGGTATTGAGGTCGAGGGCGAGAGCGGAGAGAGATGATTCGGACATTAGCGTTTTTTGGAGGAGGAGATTGAGGGTGGTTTGGGACGAGAGAATTTCCAGCCGAGCATTATTCCAACGGAAATGCCGATGGCCAAGGTGACGGCCAAGAGGGCTGCTCTCGGCATACTGATCGTCATAAATAAAATCTTGGTATCGACGACGGCGGTGTTTTGGAAGATCACAATCGTCGAGATCCCGACGGCGGCAAGGGCGACGTAGAGTTTTAGCTTTTTCATAGGCTACGTCGGCCGCGGAGTTGGGTGACTGCGGCGAGGCCGGTGTGGCCGGAGCCTTCGATGACTTCGCGTTCGATGCTGCGAGCGATGTCCCACTCGATGCCGGGAAACTCTTGGCGCACGGTTTCGAGCGACATGAGGAGTTCGGGGGCGGCGAGGGGGCCACCGGTTTTGAAGTTTACTTGAGCCGGGGAGTAGGCTTCGAGCACGATCATGCCCCCGGGGATGAGCCCGGCGGCGGCGCGGGTGTGCACGGCTTGCCGGAGGGACGAAGGGAGGTGGCAGAAGATGGAGACGATGGCCGACCAAGTGGAGGGGGTGATCTCGAAATCGGCGAGGTCGGCCAGGGTGGTGGTGATCGATACGCCGTCTTTGGCGGCGAGATCGCGGGCCTTTTGCAGACCGATTGACGATTGATCAACCGCGGTGACGTCGTAGCCGTGGCGCGCGAGATGGACGGCATTGCGGCCTTCGCCTTCAGCTAAGCAAAGGACTGGGCCGAGAGGCAGGTGAGGGGTGCACTCGACGAGAAAATCATTCGGCGTGGTGCCAAATACATAATTGTCGTCGGATTGGTAGCGATGGTTCCAAAAGTCGGATCCGAAAAGAGCGGGCATCGTGGAAGGTTGAGGAACGAAGTTAGATTTGGCGATTCCTTCAATTAAAGCAATTCATGCGTTTTATTTCGCAATCAAAGCCGAGAGTGAGGGCGTTGGAATGAGCTAAGGTAACCGTGAATTTGGCACAGAAGTGCCGAACTAGAAAGCAAATCACGATTATGAAGACACTCATTCGATTTACTGCGCTCGGCGGATTACTGCTGGGTCTACTCACTGTTCCGACGCGAGCCGAAGGGCCTTGGTCGGTTCGCTTGCGGGCGACTTATCTGGAGACGATAGATGAATCGACTCCGTTCTCGGCGCTCGGGCTGAATTTTGCCGCCGACGCGGTGCGGGTGAGCAACAAGCTTATCCCGGAGATCGATATTGATTACGCGTTTTCAGAGACGCTCTCGGCGGAGCTCGTTTTTACGATTCCGCAGAAGCATTACGTGAATTTGGATGGCGCGGGTCGGCTCGGTGGATTCAAGCACCTGCCCCCTACGCTGCTCATGCAGTATCGCCCCATGGTGACGGGAAATTTTAAGCCCTATTTTGGAGCGGGCGTGAACTTTACATTGATTTTTGACGATCAACTCTCCGTTGCAGGAGTGCCACTGAAGCTGGATAATTACAGTGTGGGGTTGGCCGCGCAGGCGGGGTTTGATTACCGGATCGATGATCGGTGGAGCCTGAACTTTGACGTTAAAAAGGCGGCGCTTCGCACTGCGGTGAAAGCGGGTGGCGCCAAACTCACGGAAGCGAAGGTGGATCCGTGGCGGTTCGCGATCGGCGCGAAGGATGATTTCCAACCGCCCGGTTAGATCGTCGTCGTAGTCGGCCCGCCGGATTAAGAGATCCGACGATCTTGGGGACCGGGTGGAATACCTCGAAGTGGTCTTTTGGACTTAACAACCGACCGTGCGGTCGATTGGGTCGAGGGATTGTTACCCCTATGAGACTTTCTCTGCCCCCGACGGCCCTCCTGCTCGCAGCTCTTTTAACGCCCGCTTGCTCATCCGAAAAGTCGGATTCGCAAGGTGGTGCGATGGCTGGGATCCCCGCGAAACCCAATGTTTTGCTTATTTGCATCGATGATCTGCGCCCCGAGCTAAGAAGCTTTGGCGTCGACTACATCAGCTCTCCGCACATCGATGCGTTGGCTGATCAAGGCCGAGGTTTTCGCCGGCACTACGTGCAAGCCCCGACGTGTGGAGCCTCCCGTTATGCGTTATTGACCGGTCAATACGGCGGTTCCTCCAATTCGGCGCTTTTTGAGCGGGCCGAAAAACTTGCGGAAAAGCCGGATGCTTTTCCTCCAAGTATGCCGGCCTGGTTTCGGCAGCACGGTTATACGACGGTTTCGGTGGGTAAAGTTTCGCACTACCCCGGTGGTCGCGGCGGGCCGGATTGGGACGATGAGGCCATTCCGGAAATGCCCAACTCTTGGGATCGGCACATTCTTGAGGCTGGCGATTGGCAGCACCCGAGGGGGTGGATGCATGGTTTGGCTCACGGAGAAATCCGAGGGGATGCGACCAAAATGGACGGCATTCAATTGGTTGAAGGACCCGACTCCATCTATCCGGATGGCACTAATACGGAGGTGGCGATGGCAGAGCTCGAACGTTTGACCGGCGATGAGTCCGTCAAACCGTTCTTCATGGCCTTTGGTATACTCCGGCCGCATCTGCCCTTTGGGGCGCCGGCCAAGTATATGGAGCCTTACGCCGGGGTGGAACTTCCTGCGACCCCGCACCCGGAGAAGCCCGGGGGGCGGACCACTTGGCATAAGTCCGGCGAGTTCTATAAATATAACTTACTCGAGCCCGAGCGGATGGCAGATCCGGAATTTGCGATGGAGGTGCGGCGTCATTACGCCGCCTGCGTCTCCTACGCCGACGCCCAGGTGGGTCGGATCATGCAACGCTTGGATGAGTTGGGCCAACGCGAGAATACGATCGTGGTTCTTTGGGGCGATCATGGTTGGCACCTCGGCGAACATGATATCTGGGGAAAACATGCGCTCTTCGAAGAGTCGCTCCGCTCGCCTTTGATTATCAGTTATCCCGGTATGCCTGATCCTGGCGAAATGACTGATGCCATGGTTGAGACCATCGACATCTTTCCGACGCTGGTCGAATTGGCCAAGCTCCCGGCACCGGCGCACGCCTCCGGGGTTTCACTGGTCCCAATGCTTGCCTCGGCCGAAGCCAGCGGTCATCCGGCTTTTGGTTATTTTAAGAATGAGCGGACGCTGCGGACGGAAACCCACCGCTTGATTGTCCATGAGGACGGATACTTGGAACTTTACGATCATCGCACCCCGGAAGGTGAAACTAAGAATCTGGCGGAGAGTCAGCCCGAGCTCGCCGCGGAACTCCTCGCGCAGATCGAAACCCGGCTCCGTTGACCGGGGTTGCGGGCGAGTCATGCGCACCGTCTGAAGGAATAGGACTTTAACTCAAAAACGCCGGGTCGCAAAGCGGGGTAGGAAGGCGCGGAAGGGGGACGCCTGATGTTCTCCCGCGTCTTCGAGTCGTGGCGTTGAATACGGGTGAGGCGAAACTAATCGGGGCAAAACTGGATCTGGGACTGTTCGCGATTGGCGCCGGGTAGGATTTTCTACGCCGGGTTAAATCGCAGGGGTGAGGGGACTGCCGGATCGAAAGGTTCGGCGATCTGATGGGGTGGGTTAACCCGGACAAATCCCCGTAGGTATCGGATTCCGACGGGAGCCGGATCTCTAGCGGGGGCAAAAAGAGCAGATACATGGCGATGAATGCGACTGAGGGTTGCAGAGGGGCGGCGGTCGGGTATCGGTTGTGATTCCCCTATGCCCCTTCGACTTCCCCGATGCCCCCTATTTGTGATCGTAGCCCTTACTTTTGCGGGGGTAATTTCTGCGCAGCATTATGGCCCGCTGCCGCTGGACCAGCAGGCTAGGTTGCCCGAGCCCGTCGACTTTGCCGTGGATTTTGCCCGGGATATTCAGCCGATTTTTGAGGAAAGCTGCGTGCAGTGTCATGCCCACGGAAAGAGTAAGGGCGTGTTCAGCTTGGAGACGCGGGATGACTTTATCTACGGTGGTGACAACGGCACGCCGGCAGAGGAAGGGCGCAGTGCGGAGAGCATGGTGGTCGCGATGATATCGGGATTAGATCCCGAGATCGTGATGCCCAAGAAAGGGAAGAAACTGACAACCGAGCAGGTCGCGGTGTTTCGGGCCTGGGTCGACCAAGGCATGGTCTGGCCGGAGGAGATTAACTTTTTCGAAATGGATCGGGCCAACCTGCATCCAGTGGAGTTGGCGGATATGGAGGTTTCGACCGAGTTTGCGAATCCGGTCGATAGTTTTGTGGCGAACTACTGGGCGCAAAACGACGTGAAATCGGGGCGGGTGGTGGATGATCGCACCTATGCGCGCCGGGTGTGGTTGGACACGGTGGGATTGTTGCCGCCGCCGAATGAGCTGGAGGTATTTCTGGCGGATCGGGCCAAGGATAAGCGGGCGCGATTGGTGAGCAGGTTGTTGGACGATCGGCAGGCTTACGCGGAGCATTGGTTGACGTTTTGGAACGACCTTTTGCGCAATGATTATCAGGGGGTGGGTTACATCGATGGGGGCCGGAAACCGATCACGGGGTGGCTTTACACGGCGCTGGCTCGGAACCTGCCTTATGATGATTTTGTGGCGGAACTGGTGAACCCGGGGGCCGAGGCGGAAGGGTTTGCCAATGGCATCTCCTGGCGAGGCGCGGTGAATGCGAGCATGCTCCCACCGATGCAGGCGGCTCAAGGCGTGGCGCATGTTTTTATGGGGGTGAATCTGAAGTGTGCGTCCTGCCACGACAGTTTTATCGATGATTACACGCTCGAGGATTCGTATGGGCTGGCGAGCGTCTATGCGGATGGACCGTTGGAGATCGCAGAGTGTGATATTCCGACCGGTAACATGAGTCGGGTGAAGTTCCTTTACGAAGAGATTGGAGAGATCGAGTTAAGCGCGAGTCCGGCGGACCGGCGGCGACAGTTGGCCGACATCATTACGGGGCGCAAAAATGGTCGGCTCCCGCGCACGATTGTGAATCGATTGTGGCAGCGGTTTTTGGGCCGAGGGTTGGTGGAGCCGATCGACGAGATGGATCGTCCCGCCTGGTCGCCGGAATTGATGGATTGGTTGGCGGAGGATCTGGTCGCGCATCGATTTGATCTGAAGCACACCATGGCACGGATTCTCACCTCGCGAGCTTACCAATTGTCGGCGCAGCGAGAAGTGGGTAATCCCGATGCCTGGGTGTTCAAAGGTCCCGAGGTGCGTCGGCTTAATGCGGAGCAGTTTTCGGATGCGATTCACACGGTGGCGGGACTGCCGTATCCCAATAACTCCGCGAAGGTGAATCGCAATGCGGCGTTGGGCGATGAGTCGATGGAAGCGTTACCGCTCGAGCCGAAGTGGATCTGGCGGACGGCAGACGCCATGACGGGAGCGAAGCCCGAGAATGTTACTTTCGAGCGCACGTTAATCCTGGACGAACTGCCGACGGAAGCGGTGCTCACGATCGCGGCGGACAATGGTTATGCCGTGACGATCAACGACAAGCGGGTGGGGTCGTCGAGCAAGCGCACGAGCACGGGGGCCAATGTTTACGACATCCTCACTCCCTTGCAGGTCGGTGCGAATCACCTGCGAGTGGTGGGTAACAATTTTCTGGCGGACGGCACCTCGATTCGTTTGCGACCGGGGCAGACGGAATTACCGGTGATGTCCCTGGACTCTTACAATCCGGCGGGGCTGATCTTGTATGCTCGTATTCGGACTCAGAATACGGTGCAGGATCTGGTATCGGATGGGCGCTGGAGCGTGCGAGCGGGTGGCGCGGCCCCGCAATTGGCGGTGGAGCTCGGGGGCGTGGATCTTGCGCCCTGGCGGTTGGGTGATCATTTCCTGGAGCAAGCCGCCGCGCCGAAAGACGATGCGCCGGTGGGTCGCGCCTCGTTGGTCGCAGCGGATCCCTTGATGGTGGCATTGGGCCGGCCCAATCGAGAGCAGACCGTCACCGTGCGACAGGAGGAGGCGACTACTTTGCAGGCACTGGAGCTCACGAATGGCAGCACGTTGGCGGTGTTGCTCAGCGAGGCGGCGAAACAGATTCTCGCCGACTCGACGCCCTCGAGTGAGGCGCTGGTGAGTCGACTTTATCAGTCTACCCTCAGTCGACCGCCCGCAAAGGAAGAGCTCGCTCTGGCGGCCGATCTGGTCGGCTCGCCGGTGTTGGCGGCGGGGGTGGAAGATCTCCTTTGGGTACTGACGCAGCTCCCCGAATTTCAACTCATTTACTAATCCCTTTCACCCCATGAATCTGCATCGACTCTTCGCTCAACGAGCATGGCAGCAAGCTCACCCCCATCTTGATACGCGCCGTGATTTTTTAAAGAAAGCGTCGACGGCGACACTCGCGGCGTTGGCCGCGGGAGCACCTCGTTCGTGGGCGGCCGATGCGGCGATGAAATCCATCGCGCCGACGGCGGATCGCGTGATTGTGCTCTGGATGGCGGGGGGAATGGCGCACACGGAGACGTTTGATCCGAAGCGTTTCACTCCGTATCGGGACGGGCTCAATCCGGATGAAGTCTTGAGCACGTTTCCGTCGATTCCGACGGCGGTGGATGGGGTGCGTTTTTCGGAGGGTCTGGAGAACCTGGCGGGCGTGATGGATCGAGGCACGCTCATTCGCGGGATGCAGGCGGCGGATTTAGGGTTCATCTTACACTCGCGGCATCAGTTTAACTGGCACACGGGTTACGTGCCGCCGCAGACGGTCGCCGCGCCGCATTTGGGGGCTTGGATGGCGCGAGCGCGGGGAGCGGCGGATCCAGCGATGCCCGCGTTTATCAACATTGGGCAGCGTTTCAATTTGGGTGAAGGCGAGGAGTTGAAGGCGTTCACTTCGTCCGGATTTTTGGGGAGTGAGTATGGGCCGTTCAACGTGGCGTTCCCGGAGCAGGCGACGGATGCGGTGCGTCCGCCGGAGGGCATGAGTCCGGGGCGGTTTGCGAATCGGGAGAAGTTTTATCGGAAACTCTTGGCCGAAAGTCCGATCGGAGAAGCAGGCAGTGATTACCAAAAAGAGTCGCTGCTCCGGTCAATGGACAACGCGCATCGATTGCTTAATTCGCCGTCGGCGAAGGCGTTCGATCTCTCGCTCGAACCGGAGGCGAACACGCGGAAGTATTTCCCCGATTACACGTCGGGTATGCGTTTTGATGCGGTGCGAGATCGCATGGGCGGCAAGTATGAGGAGAGCATGGTGGGACGCTTTGGGCTCGGGTGTTTACTGGCGCGCAGACTATGTGAGTCGGGGGCACGATTTATCGAAGTGACCACGGAATACATTCCATTCTTCAATTGGGATACGCACGAAAACGGGCATAGCCGGCTCGTGGGGATGAAGCGAATGATTGATGCGCCGATTGCGCAATTGGTGAAGGACTTGGAGGAGCGCGGATTGTTGGATCGGACGCTGGTCGTGGTGGCGAGTGAGTTTAGCCGGGATATGATGGTGGAGGGCAAGCCGGACAAAGGCGTGACGGATCAGGTGGAGGTGCCGACGGTGATCAACGATCCAAAGTTTTACGGTATGCACCGTCATTTCACCGCCGCCGGCAGCGTGTTACTTTTCGGAGGCGGGGTGAAGCAAGGTCACGTGCATGGCGTCACGGCGGATGAGCGTCCCTGCAAGACGGTGGTCGATCCAGTGACGATTACGGATCTGCATGCCTCGATCTACCGGGCGATGGGCATTCCGGCGGACCATCATTACGATATCGAACGGCGACCGTTTTACGTGACATCGGATGGAAAGGGCAAGGCGGTGGAGGCGTTGTTTCGGGGCTAGGCAGCATCTGAGTGGTTTCGGTTTGATGCTCCTTCCGGATCTCGCCCCAAAAAAAGTCATCAGCTCCAGTCTATCCGTTCTGTCCTCCCGACTGCTCCGAGCAGAAGGATGGGATCGATTTTGCGAAAGCACGTTCGAGTAAAGCGGCTTGATCTGGTTCGGGTGAAACTAAAATACGAGCGGTATTTGGCTCCATAAATACTTCACGTGATTCCTATCTCAATCTATCAAAACGATGTTATGATAGGTCCTAGATTTCCGTAAATTGCACTCAAGTAGGGTTCTCTATTATTTGCAGCGGGCTTATCCGAAGGCGAAGCAGGTCTTGCCGGGCCACGGTACGATTGGCGGGAGGGAGCTGATCCAGCACACGATCGATTTGGCGGAAGCAGCGCAGCGAGAGTCGGCGTCGAAGTAGGAGCGTTGCCGGGCAGGGCGTCCCGTTGCCGGAGGGACGAGCCTACGGCGTCGGGCTCGAATGTTCGGCGCGGCGAGTCGCCACCAGCACGAGAGCCTCTCGCGGACCGTCGCCATCGGGTTGGCCGGCGTAGATTGCGGTGATACCGGCTAGGGCTGAGCCCGGCGCATGGGGCCGCTCCACCACCAGCTCTGCCATGAGCGCGAGCTGATTGTTGATGGAGATTTTCAGAGGCACGACGTCGGCGCCGTCGTCGGCCTCAGCGGTCCGGATGCCAGCGCCGGGCATCGCGATGTGGGATGAAACATTGCCGAGACGCGTAACCATCGCCCACCACGGAATATCGATCGCCTTAAACAGGATCTCCCGCAATCCGGGCGTCTTTACGGCGATACCGAAAAACTCGAACAGGGCGGGCACGGCTCCGGCGATCGCGCGCTCGTCCTCGGCGGTCACGCCGCGCGTTTCGAACCGAGCTCGGTTTGCGGCCGCTTCCTCGGCGGGAAATGGGGGGCCGGTCGTGACGCCAAACCCGACGGTCCCGGAGTTGTCGCGTCGGCGCATGATCGTCGTTGCCGCGCGATCCAAGCCGAGGCCCGGTAACTCTCCGTTCACGACCAATCGCGTCTTTTTGATCTCGACTCGTTTCACGGCGCGCTCGATTTGTTTTTCGTCCGTTGCCAGCGGACCTACGACCACGACATTCATCGCTACGGGCTCAAAACCAAATTTCAGCTCGCGACCGGTCGAGGGATGAAGCGTCGTGCCGCTCGCGTCGGCCGCTGCCATTTTTTCCTGCTCGTCGGTATTCAAAACGCCGACGGTGAAATCGACCAACCACGGCGTTTGCTTCCGGCCATGCTGTCGTGTGACGAGGGCCACGCAACGGGCGCCGCGTTGCAGGGCAGAGGCGACTTCGTTGGCACTTTTTGCCCCTGGGCATAAGCTCGGATGGCGGCACTGGGCTCCGTGCGGTCGTGGAGCGGGAACACCGGGTCGGCCGCCACCGCAAAACTTGCTCCGAGCAGAAGCCCCCTGAGCAGTCTTCCCCCGCCATTGTTTAGGCGCGGTCGATTCACGCCGTATTTATGATGCGGAAACCGACCTTTTGTTCAGAAACGCGCCGCCGGCGAAAGGCAGTAAGGGTGAGATCGGCGAACGGACGAACCGATCCCGATGTTCTGCTTACGGAGATTCGGGTTCGACGACTTCGAGTTCGCCAATTTGCACGTCGGTGTTGCGACGATCGCGTTCACCGAGGAAGACGGGGACGTCCGTCTCGGCGCCGAGAAATGGCGCGGCGCTGGCCAGCATCACATTCATGAATTTTGGCAGACTGTTGCGATCGAGTTCGATGCTGATCCTGGTGCGCCAGACGATGTCTCGTTCTTGGCGACGTAACGCCTCGGCACTCATGGCGGACACGGTGATGTAGAGCCGATCATTTTGGAGGGCGATTTTGAAGAGTTGAGCGGTCTTGTAGTCCATCCGGCGGTTGAACATACGACTGGCTCCCACCAGATGTCGGATCTCGCCGCCGTTGGCGTATTCGTTGGTTTTTAAGTATTCCGAAGTGTCGACCGCGTCTTCGACCGTGAGATCAATTTCCGCTTCGTCCCATTCATTGAGATCCACGGCGACGGTGCCATAGGCAAACGAGACAATGAGCTCGGGCTCCGGGCCTTCTTTCTCGGCGCGACGAAATCCCTGAGACGCGAGAGTTTGATGAATCAGGTTTTCGAGGTCGGATTTAAGGGGCATTTGTTCACCGCGAATCTTGCCCCCCAGGTCGAGCTGCGCGCCGCCGATCAGGTAGTAGTAGATCGGGTGCCCGGGGGTTGGGCGCGTTTCTGAGAGGGGTCGATCAAATGTCTCGCCCACGACCAAAACCTCCGGCTCGCGTTGGGCGGAAAGCGAGAGGATGGAACCGAGCAACAGACCGAGAGTGGCGAAAGCGCGGAGGGAAGGGTTCATGGTGGGCCAGAAGAAGGCGTAAGCTAAGGGTGCGGGCTTCGGCCCGTGAGACGGGTCTCGACTTGCCAGGCTTTCGGTTTAACCGACATGTCGCTGTCGTCCCCGTAGTGGTTTTGCAGCGCGACGAGTTGTTGCTTGTGGTCTTCGATCACGGCGGCGTAAGCCGGGTTGCCGTAGAGGTTCATGAGTTCGTCGGGATCGTTTTTCAGATCATAGAATTCCCACTCACCGAACTGATAGAGATTCATTAATTTGTAGCGCGCGGTGCGGATACCGTTGTGGCGGGGGACCATGTGCGAGCTGGGGTATTCGTAGTAGTGGTAGTAGACGCTCTTTCTCCAGTCGTCAGGAGACTCGCCCTTGAGCAAGGGCACCAGGGAGCGACCTTGCATGTCGGCTGGGATGGCGGTCTGGGCGACATCGAGGAACGTCTCCGCGTAGTCGAGGTTCTGAATGAGGTGATCGCTTTTTGATCCGGCGGCGACGACACCCGGCCATTTAATAATGAACGGCATCTGAAACGATTCTTCATACATCCAGCGTTTGTCGAACCACCCGTGATCGCCGACGTAGAACCCTTGGTCCGAAGAGTAGATGACGATGGTATTTTGGTCCAAGTCGAGCTCCTTGAGCGTGTCCACCAAACGCCCCACGCTCTCGTCGACGCCCTTGATGCAACGCAGGTAGTTTTTGGCGTAACGCTGATATTTCCAGCGAATCAAGTCCTCGCCACTGAGGTTGGCGGCATGGAAGGCGGCGTCCCTGGGCGCGTAGGCATCGCGCCACACTTTCATCTGTTCCGGCGTCATGCGTTTGGTGTTGTTCCAAGCGGAACGGTCGGTGCGAAGCGCGGGGTGCGGGTCCACGAAATCAGCGGTAAGATCGACGAAGAGGTCGAAGTTCAGGTCCATGTGCCGATCGATTTCCATCTCCTGGTACTGCGCGGCGGGAGAATTGTCTTCCCACCTATCGAACAGCGTATCCGGTTCGGGGATAACAATATCGTCGTAGAGATGGAGATGGCGGGGGGCGGGCATCCAATTGCGGTGAGGTGCCTTGTGCTGCACCATGAGCATAAACGGTTTCCCGGTGTCGCGTTTGGTCTTCAGATAATTGACGGCCATATCGGTCACGATGTCGGTGGCGTGGCCGGGAATCACGACGTTGCCATCGGGGGTGATGAAGTCGGGATTGTAGTAGAGGCCTTGGCCGGGCAGCACGGCCCAGTCGTCGTAGCCTTGCGGCTGCCCTTTCAGATGAGACTTACCGTAGATGGCGGTTTGATAGCCCGCTTGTTGGAGGAGCTTGGGGAAGGTTTGTTGATCCCAGTCGAACGAATTTCCGTTGCTCATGAAGCCGTTCAGGTGGCTGTGCTTTCCGGTCTGAATTACCGCCCGGCTCGGGCCGCAAATTGAATTGGTGCAAAAGCTATTGCGAAACAGCATGCCCTCGCGCGCCAGTTGGTCGATGTTGGGCGTGGGGTTGACCGACTTGAGCCAGCCATCGTAAGCGCCGATGGCGTTGGGCGCGTGATCGTCGGAAAAGATGAAAACAATGTTGGGCCGTTTCGCCGCATGCAGCAGGCTCGTTACCGCGATGAAGGCTAAGGCGAGGGTAATCGAATAGAGGGGTTTCACCTCGGGAGGTCATCAGCAATAATGGGCGCGATGCAAGCTCCCTGACGGGGTTGTTGGCGATTAGTTCGAGGTCGTTAAGAAATGTGGTTTTATCGCTAAATTTGGCTAAGAATTCGGATCAATTGGGAGTAACATTTCCTAGGTCCCAGGCAATTCATGATGTTTTCGAGTCGTCGAGTGTTCCGAAAAGGGACGGGGGGCGTGACCGGTCCAAAGCCGGTTGCACTCGTTATCTTGGAACCCATGGCTCCGGTTTACATCGAACGGATAGGTGGATCTGAATCGACGGGAGGGTGGTATTTATCGGGCTGATCTTCGACTCAATGGGGAGCGGAATAGCGCGATCCCATTGAGGTTCCTTGCGTCGCCAAAACTTCGCTCGTTCCACCGGAGTAAAGCAGTGTTTCCGGAAGGAAGATTGAGAGATCGCTTCCGCATAGCGGTGAGGGATGCGCACGCGCTTTTTGAATTTTTCGGAGAGTTTGACGTCGTCTCATGCTTCCGCGGCATTCCGGCGACTGATAGGGATAGTCATTCCCCAACCATAAACTGAGGGTGGTTGATATTTGCTGATCAGGGATTCCGCGCGTCATGAGCAGAACGGAGTATTTTACGGGGGTGATGGTGACAGTCCCTTCCGTTTGCGGTGAGGGATGTTGGTAGCGGTCGATCCCGAAATCGGGTTTGAATTCGATTTCGAAAAAATACCCCGACCCCGAACGATGAGCGTAGTATTGCTCGCAGATCCGGGGAGTGTCATCCGGTCGAGTTTGAAGTGTGTTAGCGTGGGGGGGCTTCGATCTCCCGCCCAAATCGAAGAGGGTCGGATTGGGGGGGTAGCGAGAGGAGTCGGCCGATTGGTTCGCGCACCGCAGTGATGTAGTGGATATGCGCTGTCGATGGAGTCACGGAGGACAGGCCGGAGGTGCCCGAGTTCGCGGAGGCCGAGCGGCAGGTGCGAACGGCTCAGCGGTCCGTCCCTACCTGCAGCCGAACCGAGTTGGGGTTGCTGGCCGAGAGCATGAAATTGAGTGCCTAAAACAGAACGTCGCGGGCGTTTTCGATCGAAGGTTTATTACCCATTTCGGACCACTATTCTTCGCGTTGAAATTGCTTAAAATCCGGGGTCTTTTCCGTTCAGTCAGGAGCTCTACGCAGTCTTGGTATGATCCGTTTATCCACTCGCTCACGAGCCGCGATACCCTTGCGGAGATTATGGATCGGGCCAAGAACCGGGACTAGAGGCAAAGGCTCTTTGAACTGGAGAATTTGCGGTTTCTGGAGGTGAACTTGGATGGGAGGAACTGGATCAAGATAGGGGCGATGGGGCTGGCGGACGCTGTAACGAGAGCTTGGAAGGCCCGGACGGGAGGCGATCACGATGCATTGCGATCCCATTCCGCTGCACGTTTCACGAGGACCGGCCCGTGCTTACCGGCCCCAATGCGATGGTGGCCCGGTCGTGGAATCTGGAGCCGAACTTTAAGAAGGAAATCTTATGCAAAACCTTCTTCGTCCGCGGTAGCGGCGAAAGGACCCCACTGCACTTCGAGGGCGAAGGTTTCTTCGTGGGATAGCACTTTGAGGAAGGTTTGTTTGGGCAACGCAGTGAAAAGCATCGCACGACGAGAGCTTAAATTGCGCCCGTTTTTGCTTTTCGGGATACTTTTCATTTCGTCGAGGTAATTTAGATCTAGACATGCCGATGACTCTGAATATCCCCCCAGCCTGTGACCCGCGAACCTCGCTCACCAGTTATTCCTAGCGCGACTGCTCGTCGAACCGATCTGTTACCAAAGCTGGTGGCCGGTTCACCGATAGCCGGGGTTGAATTGCGGCGACTAAAGATGAACCACGATCAGCGGGGATGTTTTACCGAAGTGTTTCAGGAGCATTGGAAGACCTGCATCAAGCCCGTGCAGTGGAGTATCGTTCACTCGCAGAAAAATGTCTTTCGCGGGCTGCATCTTCATCGGCGGCACGATGAATATCTTTCATTGATCTCGGGGCGGGCCAGCGTGGGGCTGCGCGATTTACGACCTTGGTCGCCGACCTACGGGGCTTGGTCGCTGTATGAGTTGCATGGGGTGGACATGGCTTGTCTGACCTTTCCGTTAGGCCTGTTGCATGGGTGGTATTTTCATGAGACCTCGATTCACCTGCAGTCGGTATCTGAGGCTTACATTGATTACGGCAAAGAAGACAATTGGGGCTGCCACTGGAGCGATCCGGCGCTGGAAATTCCTTGGCCCTTCACCGATCCAATTTTGGCGAATCGGGCCTCGGATTTTCCCACCATGCAGGGATTGATCGACGCGCTGGGCGAATGGGCGCCGCCTGAGCCCCCAGTGTAATCAGAGGTCGCGGGCCAGTCGGCTGAGCCCGGGGAGGCGCGAGAGCCAGAGATACCAAGGCATACCGCGAAAGGCCACGAGTGCCCCGAGGCGGCGGCGGTTGGTGTTGATACGGTCCACCATTGCGGCGAAGGCCTCTTGGCGAATCTTATCGAGCTCGGTTGGATCCTCGATGCGGCGGCTCCAAGTTTGGAGTTCGGGCAGGCGTTGGGCGGTGGTCCAACCGGGGTGGTCCCCGCGTTTGAAATAGATGACGGTGTGGATCGGGAGGTGGCGGCAACGCATGGCCGGATGGCGCACAAACTTGGCCGCGAAATACCTGTCGGTGGCCACTCCGGGTGGGGTCTGGGTCCAGCCCTCGGGGAGGCGACGATAGGCCGCCATGGTGTGCGCCATGGTGCTGAGGGGAACCCCTCCGATGGCATTGCCGTTCAGGTAGTCTCTCCGGTCGAACGGATGGCCGAGGTCAAATTGCAGGTAGCTGCCGAATCCACCCTCTTCACGGACTTTCAGGCAGACGTTGTGGACGAGGTCGGCGTCGCGAAGACCGTCGGCCATGGTCTGGACATGGTGAGGCAGATAGAGGTCGCGGTCGGTGAGGTAGCAGACGATGCGGCCCCGGGCCTCGCGCAGGGCGGCGTCGCGGTAAGGCTCGCCACGTCGGGCGTGTTTGGGGTGCCCAAAGAAGCGCACGCGCGGGTCGGATCGTTCGAGTTTGCGGGCGGTATCGGCCGTCAGGGCGTGGGCGCCGTCGCCGATGATGAACACCTCGAGGTCGGGCACGGTTTGGCGCAGGACGCTGCGCACCGCGAGCGCGAGGGCGGGGCCCCGGTCGATCGAGGTGGGAATGATGACCGTGGCGGTGAGCTCGGGCGATTTCATGCCGTGGCGGATTAGGCGGGTAGCCCGGCGAGTCGGCGCAGGGCGACGAGGGTTTCGACCACCGCGAGCCCTTGGGCGGCATCGGTGCGGGGTGGCGGACCGCCCTGCAGGTGGTCGCAAAAGGCGCGGAGCTCGCGGGTGAGGGCGGACGCGGAAGAGACTGGGCGAGACTCAATGATCGGGTGCGAACCGTCGCCGGGGCGAAGAATATCGATCCGACCGGCGTCGGCGTCGGGCAGAACGGCGACGCCGTCCCGGCAATGCAAGCGCACCTCGCGACGTTTGTCCGCATGGCGATTGGATACCTCGAAAACGGCCCACGGGGCGGTTCCGAGTGTGGCGATCATGCCAGTGCAAAGACCGTTTACGACTTCGGCGACCGCGTGACGCGGCGGAGGAATGGAGCCGAGAATGAATTGAGCGAGGGCGACGTCGTGCGGCGCGAGGTTCCACACGCTGTCGACGTCGCGTCGAGGGCTGGCCCAATTTGCGCGGGTTGAGCGCAGGCCGAGCACGGGGCCGAGTTCGCCGGAGCGGGCGATTTCGGCCAAAGCCTCAATGCCGGGATGGTAGCACCAGATATGTCCGGTGAATAGACGGTTCTCGGCGGCGGCAACCAACTCACGGGCTTGGGCGGGGTCGGTGGTCAGGGGCTTCTCGCAGAGGATCGGCACGCCGCGCGGCAGCAGTGCGGTGACCACGGCGTGGTGGGTGGAGGCCGGAGTGGCCACGATCAATCCGGCAAGGTCAGCGGGAAGTTCGGCGGGATCGACGACGAGGCCGGCGGCTAAAGGGGCGGCGGCGCGACGGGCTTCTGCGTCGGTTTCTGCGACCCATACGGTGTGACCGAGGGCCCGGAGGTCGCGCAGGATGTTGCGCCCCCAGACTCCGTGACCGATGAGGCCGAGCGTGAGTGGCGAAGACATGGAGCGCAGCATGGAGGATTTTAAATGAGGGAAAAGAAACAAGTGAGGCTTCGGGTCAGTAATTTCAAGGTAAGCACTAAAAAGTGTCAGTCTTTTAGGGTTCGAAACGGGCGGAGTAAACCGCCGACCAACAGGAACTCCGCAAGGAAGGGTGGGGGATGTGGCTAGGTGGTGGATACGGAACGGGCGGAGACGGCCCTGCCCATTGAGTCACCGGGGGCGCGGAGAATGGATTGAGGTCCTGGAGGGGGAGAGAGAGGGGCGGAAAGCTTAGGCTTAAAGCAGAACGCCGCGGGCATTTTCAGCCTGGGGGTTCATTACCCATTTGGGGCATTAATTCTCGCGTTAAAATTGGGTAAAATGCAGGGTCTTTGCAGTTCGGTCAGGCGTTCTTTGGTCCTAGCGTGGTCCCCCTTACCCCTTACTCCTTATCTCATGAGCCGTTATACCCTTTCTGAATTTATTGATCGCACTAAGAACCGGGACCATGGGGAAAGATTGTTTGAATTGGAGAATCCCCGGTTTCTGGAGGTGAACTTGGATGGGATGATCTGGATGAAGATGGGGGCGATGGTGGCCTATAACGGGCAAGTTAAATTTACGCGGGAGACGCTGTTGTCGCAGGGGATCGGCAACCTGTTGAAGAAGGCGGTGAGTGGGGAAGGGACGAAGCTCACCAAGGCCGAAGGCGTGGGGACGGTTTACTTGGCCGATGCGGGGAAGAAGATCATTATTCTCAAGCTCGATAACGAAGCGATCGTGGTGAACGGCAACGACGTGCTGGCGTTTGAGCCGAGTATCAAATGCGACATCAAGATGATGAAGAAGATGGTGGCGATGGTGGCGGGCGGGCTCTTCAACGTGCGGTTGGAAGGCACGGGGCTGGTGGCGATCACGACGCATTACGATCCCATCACGCTGCACGTCTCACCGGGCAATCCGGTGATTACTGATCCCAATGCGACGGTGGCTTGGTCGGGCAATCTGGAGCCGAAGTTTAAGAAAGACATCTCGTTCAAAACCTTCCTCGGCCGCGGCAGCGGCGAAAGCATCCAAATGCAGTTCGAAGGCGAAGGCTTCGTCGTCGTGCAGCCCTTCGAAGAAGTGTATATGCAGGCGTCGCAGTAAAGAATTTCTACCAACACCAGAATGGAAGAGCTTAAAGCTGACCTTAATCCGACTTATGCCTTCTTTGAGCACCTCTAAGGCCAAATTTATCGTCCTTCGCAGACATCATTCTAATCGGGTGGAACCCGCCCCCCCCTTTTTCGCGGTAAAAGGTGAATTTAAATAGGCCTCAACCCCTCTCTGCCCCAATCCCAACTCACCCCTAGCGGCGATGAAAAAGAGACTCAGACATCCTGACCTGAGGAGTGAAACAGGGGTTGTGCGGGAAATGAGATGAACCGGAGCTGGCGTTAAAATCACGCAAATGTCAGTGAGGGATATGCCCCAAGTCCAACTCCCCATTTTCCCGAA
>Ga0209491_10002202_pt1 | contig 35476 bp, 39 predicted proteins | sample BON02_FD_187213 | JGI IMG/M metagenome (GOLD analysis project Ga0209491, IMG submission 187213) | Freshwater microbial communities from Lake Bonney liftoff mats and glacier meltwater in Antarctica - BON-02 (SPAdes) (version 2) | ecosystem: Environmental > Aquatic > Freshwater > Ice > Glacier... | reverse complement strand
CACCAAGTGACCAGTTGCCGAGCATCTCAAAAAAAGTAAGGTGCGTATTGTCACCTACTTCGTCAATGTCGTTAGTGCGGACGCACTTTTGTGCATCCACGAGGCGCTTCGCGCCCGTTGGATGTGCCTTACCCATCAAATACGGCACAAGCGGTTGCATACCAGCAGTATTAAAAAGAACCGAGGGATCGTTCTCTGGAACAAGTGGCCCCGAAGGAATAATGATGTGTTGTCGCTTCTCAAAGAAATCGAGAAATCGTTTGCGAATAGTGTTTCCTGTCATGTAAGGAACTATACCAAACTCAACTGATTGAAACAAGAATCCAGTTGGTACTTTTTAGTAGTCTCATTACTATTTTTGCGGAGCCTGTGCATTAAGCCTTTTTTTAAAATCTTCCTCAAATTTAAAGTGCGGGAGTAACCAATCTAAATCTTCTTTAAAAGTATTCTTTACGAGATCAAATAACTCTGGATTCTCTTTATAATATCTCACGTACACATCATCATCATGAATATTTACATTTATTTTTATGTTGATATCGATATTTTTACCTTTAGAAATCGACAGAATATTCAGAATATCAGATATATAATCCATCTCCCACAATATATCTATTTTTTTTAAGTGAGGAGAAAGCCTTTTATAGGCTTCTTTTTGAATCATAAAATGAGCCACGAGCCAATCCCTATTACCCATAGCATATTGTTTACTCATAAGAAGAACGTACTCAACAATGGTTAGAGAATCTATATCGATATTTTTCTTAAGATAATCAGCCTTAATAATATTAAATGTCGCATTTTTCCTGAACTCAAATGAAGATACGACTCTTTCAAATGAATTACGTACCAGAAATAATACCTTCCGTTCATCTGGGGTACAAGCCCTTTTGTACTTAACTTGTAAGAAGAATTTTTGGAATTTATTTAAATTTCCAAACCAATATTTTTTACCTCCATAAATAGGGCCCAGAGCATGTTTTAAAAAAATAACACGTATAACAGAAGATCCGACTTTTGTTGAAGAAACATAGCAAAGATGATTCTTTTTAAGATATTCTACAAAATCTGACTTAGAATAATTCTGGCTTGTAATTACATTTTTTTGTATTAAATTTGATGACATGTTTAATAAATACTATCCTATTACTTATTGAGCCATTTTGCGTAATCGGATTCCATTTTTTCAAATAACTTACTATTATCTGAAATTTTTTCTTTTCCACTCACCATTGAGATTTGTGCGTTGAGATTAATAGGTGTTACTTTGAGAGTATTTTTCTTTTTAAACTGCTCTCGCTCTTTCACAAGATTGCGTGCATTTCGAATAACACTATCGACACTTCGTGTACTTTCTTTAATCCAAGCATCTGGAGAGAGACTCTTTCCCGTAGCCATTTTGACAAACTCTTTAAATGAATGTTTTGCACCTAGTGCCCAGACTTTTGTCATTTCTTTTCCAATATTTTTATTGTCGACGATGTAGCCGTATTTCTTTTTAAAATATGCTCGCCACTGAGTTTGTGCGAGCTCTGCTAATCCATATCCGTGATATGAACACGCACTTGACCACGAGTAGATATGTGGAACATTCAAAAGCAACAAAGAATCCTCGCTCATATCAGTAAACTTTGTATAATTTTTTCGGGCGATTGTTTTGAGGTTTTGTTTAGTAAGTTTTTTGCATGCATAAATATCTCTCTCGAAATTACACATCATAATGATAGATGAAAGTCCGAGCGGTCTTCGAATGCTGAGCTTTTTGAGTTTTCGCTCAAAAAGTTCTAACGGATATGTTTCTCCTTTCTTATTTTTTGCATATGATCGCTTCCATTCAAAACTACTGTAGACAGTGTCAAAAAACATGCTTTGCGTTTCAGCCCAGGCAGTCGAAGCTGGTGGATATTCACTATTGAGACACGTATCTTTTTGTACAGTGTTCAAGTAATGTGCGGCGTGACCTCCTTCATGAAAAAGGGTGTTGTATCCTTCGCTCGCTGAACCAACCTGTCCGTAGACTACATTGCAAGTAAAGTTTGCCTGCCCAGGGACTCGTTGGCGCTTATTTTTATCATTATTACTATTGCCGTTGTTGTTCTTGCTATTTGCATAATGAACAATCGTCGGCCAGTGACAAAAACCATTCGCATACTTACCTTTTCGATCGAGTAAATCAAGTTGTATAGTGCCACCCTTGCAGTCAACCCCCATTCGCTCGAAACTCTGTCCCCAACGAGTAAGCGCTTCGTCAAATGGAAAGTACTGATCTTCCTCCTTCACAAAATCTCCTGACATCATATATCCCATATTCCACGGCTTTCGCACGCCTGGCATTTTCTTTTCAAGTTCTCGCATATCTTTGAAAGCAAATTTTGTTTTTTCGTAAATTGGATCAAATACTGCAAAGAGTTCTCTCTTTGTCATACCTTCTTCTTGCATAAGTTTAAATGCGTAGAAATCTTCAAAGCCAAGCCCTTCCGCAAACTGATTGAGGAGCGAGACATATAAAATATAATCATCAATATTTGTGTCAGCCAATTCTTCACAGGCCTTGAAGCAGGCTTTTCGTATTTTCTCATCATCATGCGTCGACATCATGGTTCGCATTGCAAGTTTCGAAGTTTTAATAAATTTCTTTGACTTCGGGTCAATATACCCTTCTTTTCTGGTCGTCATTTTCTTTTGCATGCGAGATTCGATTTTTGTGATTTCATCTTTAAACCTTACGAGCTCTTGTGGAGTTTGATAGAGTTCGAAAAAGTTCTTCCAAATGAGAAGTGATTCTTTTTGGCTTTTATTCGGAGATGCATTGAGGCAATCGATTATTTTATTTAAGTACTCAGTACTTCTTTGAAAAGTCTCAAGTTCTTTTTGCGCCATATCTTTTTTCTGACTCATTTTTTGATCACCCATATATACGAGCCAGAATAACTCTTCGTATGTTTTGTGGCGCAATACATGCTTGATTCGCAGAGCTTCTAAAAAGTTTTCTATTTCTTTCGGTGATTTTTTTTTGACTGACTGGATTTTCTTCATGTACTAAAGTATAAACAAAATGTAACCACTCCACAACACTTCGAAAGATTTTCCACAGCTCCATCATTGCTTTTTACATAAAAATATTGTATAGTTCTGGTCGCGCTTTTTGCCTAGAGGGTATATGAGCAAACACAGTACAACCACAACAACATAATGTCACGAAAAGTAACCCAGGGAGCACTTCAAGCGCTCGTCGATGCAGCAAGAGAGATCGGAGTCTCTTTTTACTATGGATTCACAGTTTTGCGCACTATGCGGAACTTCGAAAGGACCTATAGCAACTATACTGAGGATGGATTCTCTATCATTAGAAGGAACTTCTTCAACAAAGAAAATAGTGTCCTGATGGGTAGAGGTGACGAGTTCATTTGGTTAACGCCTCACACGCCAAACAGCGGCATTGTATGGCTCCTCGAAACTGAGGAGCAATTCCAGGCACTCTTGGCGTATTTCCGCAAGGATATTGATCACTCGCACATACTCACACACTCATGCACAGGTACACCGAAGCGACATTTCCGGCTTGCCAAGGTCAACTACGGCAAGCATGGGCGCTTGCAGTTTGCTTGGATGCAGAATGCCAGGTCTCTGGCACCGGGGTTTTTCAAGAGAGAGGTTCCGGAAAAGTTTCTGCCGTATCAAACGGCTGAGCCTCACTGATTATCTAACTCAGATATAACGCACTCCGTGCGTTTTTTTATTTCTTGAAATAAAAAAACGCGACTTAAACAATCGTTTACAATCTTGTATACTAAGAGCAATGACTAACATGAAAAAAATACTTATCGTACTCACTCTCGGAGCACTTGTTGTTTTTGGTTATTTTTTCTTTACACAAAAAGAAACAAGCAATATAACAAATTATGACTCTAGCTCGATTCCTTCTTCTCCAAATATCGTCATGATTGGTGATAGTCTCGTTGCTGGATATGGAGCACAAGAAGGTAATTCTCTTTCCACTCAGTTAGGCGCATTAGTTGGTCAATCAATTCTCAATCTCGGTGTTTCAGGAAATACTACTGGAGATGTATTCGCACGTATCGACAAGGTTCCCGCTGACACGTATCTCACCATCGTTATTGCTGGTGGAAATGATGTACTGCGAAGAGTTTCTGAGGAGGAAACAATAGTAAATATGCGAGCTATCATTGCACATTTACAAGGAGAGGGATCTATCGTTGCAATAGCATCGGTAAAAAGTAGTTTTTTTGGAGAAGGCTCACTTACTCAAAAATATGAAGATCTCGCGAAAGAGAAAGGCGTCATTTATCTAGGAAGCATTCTGAGCGATGTATATGATGATGATTCACTCATGAGTGATAACATTCATCCGAATGATATGGGATATGCAATTATTGCAAAGCATATTGCTACAGGCATTGAATCTTACACACGAAAATAACTCTCATATTTTCTATTTTTTCTTGTCGAGATCGAGAACTTCATCAATTCGAATTTGCTCAACGAATTCAGGAACGTGGGATACGAGTATCATTGCTCCCTCAAAAGCATCGAGGGCTTTTGCAATCACAGGAATGTGACGGAAGTTAATATGGTTTGTTGGCTCGTCGAGAATAAGAAGGCCTGGCTCAAGGAGCACGAGTCGCGCAAATGCAACAAGACCTTTTTGTCCCTCAGAGAGTACTCCGATTTTTGATTTGATAACATCGGCATTGATAAGGAATCCCGATGAAATTGAACGGACTTCCTCGTGAGTTTTATCCTTTGCGGCATCCATAAGACACTGCATAACCGTTTGGTCAAAATCGAGGTTTGAGAAATCCTGTCGATAGTATCCGATTACGACTCCGTCGGTAACTTCCTCACCCGTAGCATGTCCTGATGCGAGGGATTCGAGAAGCGTTGTCTTCCCAATTCCGTTTGGTCCGATGATTCGCATGTGCTCTTTTCGCTTAAGCACAATATTACATGCGACATCTTTTGGTGTATGATCTCGAATTACTTTGTATGATGTGAGGTTGAGCACCTCAGTTGGTAAATCTTTTTGTGCAGGAATAATAAACTTTCGAATAGTTTTGTCTTCTCGTCGAACATCGATTTTGTTTTCTTCGTAGTCCTCCACTTTTTCACGCATCTTTTTAGCAACTGCACGAAGGTTTCCTCCCTTCATCGCAAAGAAGTTTGCCTTATCTTTATTTGCCTGAATCTCCTTTTCCATTTGAGCATTTTTTCTTCGCTCTTTCTCAACCTGAGCAGTAATTTCTTTTACCACATCAAAATAGTCACCATCAAACTTTTCGATTTTCTTTGTTTGAACATTTAGATAGAGCACTCCTTCTGTAAAAGCATTGAGAAAATCTGCATCATGGGAAATCACCACAACTGTTTTTGAATATTCTTTGAGAAATTTTGTAAGATGTGCAATTCCTGCTTTATCGAGATTGTTTGTTGGCTCATCGAGTAAAAGGACGTCTGGAGTCTGGATAAGTGCAGAGGCGAGAAGAAGACGAGCTTGTTGACCACCTGAAAAACTTCCTATAATTCTTTCTTTAAAAGTTTTTTTGATTTCTTCGTCTTGGGGTTGAAGATTTACAATTTCTAAAACAGAATCAATCATCGGATCGATTGCATACACCTTATCTTTAAAGCACTTCTCAAAGAATGCTTGAATTGTAAGTATTAGATCTTCACGAGGAATCACCTGTTGAGAAATAGCGACGCTTGTACCAGGAAACACGTTTACATCTCCTTCGTCAGCTGAAAGAGTTTTCATAATAAGACCAAAAAGAGTACTCTTTCCAGCGCCGTTTTGACCCATAAGTGTGAGCTTTGCACCACGACGAATAGAGAAACTTGTTTCGGTAAGCACTGGATAGTTGACGTCATATTCAAATGACACATCTTTAAATGTTATAAGCCCTGTATTACGTGACATAATGATGCCTAGCTTACCTTATATGAGGCTTTGGGGCAACACAGTTTGAGTTTTTCTTTTCTTGATAGCTTCTTTATAACAGCTTCGCGCTTCGATGCTTCACTTCTATTTAATAATTCTTCTGTGTACATTATTTTTAAGACACCACGAACACGAGTATATTGTGATCCGATTCCCTCTTGATGCTCTTTGAATCGTCGCTCCATATCAGTTGTTATTCCACAATACAGGGTTTGATCTTTGCATAAAAGAATATAGACAATATATGTTTTATCTGAAGTTTTCATAAAATAATACTTTGCAATCGTGAATATTCTTTGTATTCTGATTTTTATTTATTAAGTACTTCCATAATATTTCGATACCATTCTCCATATCCGTTTCCATTAGGATGAAACATGTCGGCTGCATAATATTTTCCAGGACTTTCTTCAAAGAGTGTTCGCAAATTTCTATCCGCATACAGATCTATATAGTCAGCATTTTTATACTCATCAATTGTATCTTTAAAAATTCCTCGAACGACCAAAGTTCTTTCACTTATAAATTTCGAAAGTGGATATTTAAATACTTTTGCTTCACCAACATCTGCTGCGGTAAGGATGGTGACATAGTCAGCTTTCTCTGTAACAAGATCAAGAATTGCAACGAGATCTTTTTCTAAGTTGCCGTACTTTGTAAAAGAAGTAATGTCGTTTGCGCCTATTTGAATATGAATATAATCATATGTTTTCTTTTGAAGATGCTTTTCGAGTTTTTCACGAAGTCCTTGTGTCTTGAGTCCGTTTTCAGAAATATTTATTATTTCACTATCTGGATAGTCTTTTGCAAAACGACCTGCAATAGAGTCTTTCGGGTTACGTGCTCCTGTTCCAGCAACGGTACTGTCTCCCGCAATGAGGATATGGAACTTTGCGTCTGCATTAAGTTGTGCGAATGGTTTTGTTTCTGCTTCTATTTTTTTACTTATCTGTAGTGAGCGAATAATGGGAATCAGGTAATATGCGAGAACTGCAAAGATAATCAAGATAAGCACAAGTATAAGTATTTTCATTTTCTGATTATAACATTAATAAAAAAGCCGCGCTTCGCGCGGCTTTGGACCTATTCTTCAACCTCAATAGCTCTTGGTATATCGTCATCCATAGTGCTTTCTACCCAGACTTCAGTAACCTCACGGATCACTTGACCATCAGCATAGCGGCGAATCTTAACGACATGAATCAGCCTCGCAGAATCTCCCGGCTTTGCTGTACCACGAAGCAAGATTGGAATATCATCGTAGATTTTCTTCCACTTTTGCTTGGCACCAGCTTCTGCAATAAATTCCGGACGCTCTAGGATGTGTCGAGCTTCCCTAAATGTAAACACGATGGCTATCACACCGTTAGGGTAGGCGATTTCAACAGTGGCGATGCCTCCTTGCGAAATTCGCATAATCCGCACAGTGTTTTCGACATTACGATTTTCTTCCTCCTGATAAGTGGAATGCACAGTCGATGTCGTTGATGAACTCACATCTTCACAAGACATGAGGCTGAGAATCATTGCACAGAGAAAGCTGAGCGCTTGTGTCAGAGACACACTGATGTTTGTTTTTTTGGTTTTATTCATATGACCTCCCTTTACTGTATTATCAATTTAAGGGACGATTGTCAAACACTACTCAACTCTATCTTCCAAAGTTTCCTTGATTTGCCACTTACCATCAACGAGAGTCTTTTCAGTAATTTTTACTTTACCGCCAATAGACACAGCATCTTGCTCTGTTTCATAAATAAGTACCAGCTCATTATCTACGACTATATACTTATAAAACCAGTGCATACAGCACCCACTTTTCGTAAATGTTGTGATTTCCTTATTTTCAGTATCAACATCAAACATTCCGAGGTTTTCTGAAGCAAGCTGAGTAAAAGAATCCGAGAGTACAAAAATATCTTTTGAAGGATCATATAAATAAATATCATGAGTACGACTTCCGTATCCTCCATTGTGCCCGCTAAGGATTGCGAGATCTGGATTGTTGTCGAAATTAATATCTTCATCGGTGATAATAAAACCATCCTGATTATCTATATAGAAAGGATCGTTTTGAAGTTCAATAAAACTATCGCTGAATAAAATACTCTGGGTAGCAATCTGATTGCGGTAGACCACGAGCGTTTTTTCTTCTTGTTTAAAGGTAAGATCTTTAGATTTGTTATCTGTCGAATTGGTAAATTTCGTAGAAACGTTTTTGTTTAATTGATATGCTGAATCTGATTGATCTAATGTAACCTTTGAAGCTTTTTCTTGCACATCTATTGTTTTTTGATACTGCACCCCAATATAAAAAGTGAGGGCCGGCACAATAAGTATAAAAAGAATGAGCGCTGCTAATTTTGAATACCACGTTACTTTATTGAATATAATCATAACCTTATTATAATCTAGCAAAGTCGATTTACAAAATTATTATTGAAAATGAGGAGCTCCGCAGACCTTGCAGAGGACGCTCGGACTTATAGGTTCGCAGAATTCACTCTCTGGCGTGAGCAAGCAATGCGCATAGCACGAACAAAAGGATGGAAGCCTGACAATCCACGAGAACAACAAACAAACCCTCACACATAACGTGCGAGGTATTTTTAATTTAAAATTTTAACGAAGATACTTCTCGAAGAATCGTAAGCTCACGCATTTGCATAAACTTACCTTTCTCGTTCAAGGTTTTGCCCTCCAATTCAATAGTCGCGATTGCATCAGCTAACTCATACCATCTTGTGATGAATCCCTCTTCTATTTCATACTCTTCTAGCTGAGGAGTTCCTTTTTCTATCACCTTTGCGGTGTAACAATATGAGATCTGATGAAAGCTAAATTTATCGCGGAACTCTTCGATAATTCCAAGCTCTTGAATATCTTCAACGACACAGCCAATTTCTTCTATCAACTCTCTTCGCAGAGCAGTCTCAAAATCTTCTCCTTCTTCTACACCACCTCCTGGCATTTTATGAAAGCTATTCTTTTGCGAATATAGGAGTGCAATCTTACCAACCTCATCAAACACAATAGCGCGCACAGCTTGGCGTTCTATGTATTTTTCTGGCTTTGGATGTGTTTCACCAAAATCTGCATGTGTAATTGTTTTGAGGATTTTCATTCTACGTAATTAATTTTAGAGAAGGTTTTGCAACGCTACCTCTCATAGTCCAATCTTAGCTTCTAAGATATTTGAGCATCGTCTGTGCATCACTCACCTCAAACGGATCACCGAGGCAATCATTACATTTTCCAGGCTCTTCAAAAACTTTTTTTATTTCGCCGTCTTCAACAAACATACTGTAACGCCAAGAACGCTTACCGAAACCAAGGTTTGCCTTATCGACAAGCATTCCCATTTTTTCAGTGAACTCGCCGCTTCCATCTGGAAGCATTCTCACCTTCTCTACCTTTTGAAATTGCTTCCACTCATGCATCACGAAAGCATCGTTGACTGAAAGACAGATCACCTCATCTATTCCTAATTCCTTAAGCTCATCGTGCGATGCTTCGTATCCCGGAAGTTGTAGTCCTGAACATGTTGGTGTAAAAGCTCCTGGAAGTGCGAACAAGACTATTTTCTTATTTTTAAAGATTTCATCTGTGGTGACATTAGTCCATGCAAAGGGATCAGACCCGCAAACATTTTTATCATGTGAATGTGTTTTAAAGACCACATTCGGTACTTTCTCTGGTGTATTCATGCGGTGATTATAGCAAGTTATAAGTATTACTGCACCTAGAGCACTTCGAGCAATTAATTACTGATACTGAATATAAATTGGCTTTGGGTTCAGATTAAGTACATCAGCAGGAGTCATGATATCACCTCCTTCTTTGAGATCGTTCTTATAGAAAATTTTGATTCCGGCGAACTGCACAGGCTCAGGATATATTACCTGCTTGTATGTATTAATCTTCCTCGCTATTGACCCCCATCCATCCATTTCTATAACAATCTGTACCTCTGGGAGTGGCTTCATATCTTGGTAATTAGTAAGCATTTTATTTGTGAATCTGTGCACAACAAGAATCTTCGGCGGAAGGTTGTTTTCTTTCACAATTTCTGCGAGATAGTTTGCTGCGTAATTAATATCCGTTGCATCCATAGTTCCAATAACGGTACCAGGCACTTCTCCTCCTTTCATAGAGAACTCCGGATCGAGTCCTAAGTGCACATTTGGCATTTTTAAATATTTATCCAAATAAGGTATTTCAGTTTTTAAATCACTCAGACCAATCTGTAAATCCAAAAAAACGATTGAATTAGACTTTTCTGCCATTGCTATAATTTTATCTATTTCACTGTCTGGCATCCGTAGAGTATAGAGACCTTCTTTTCCCGGACTCACTTGGGCAGTAGAAGCAATGTGGTGAAGCGCAGGCTGGACCGGAGTCGTCGGGTCGGCTGCTTCCCATTTTTGTACTTCATCATCAAGCATTTTGAGCATGACGTCTTCTGGGTATTCTCCAAGAACTCCCATTCGCGTTGAATATAAGTTTCCATAATATGCGATGATACGTTTGAAAGGCAAAATAGCACCATAGAGTGGCAACGGTGCTTCAGGTGGCCATGGAGAATTATCTATATCGACACTATCTGCAGATGAAGTCGCAACACCGGTGGCAATTTTTGTAGATAAGGCATTCGTCACAACTTTTTTCTCAGAAGAAGTTTCTGTTTTAGAAACTTCGGTTACCAAATTAGTTGTCGCAGGTGTTGTGCTTGCAGTACTTACGCTTGCCTGCGCAGATGATTTATTTGCCAAAGCCAAAACTCTTCTATTATAATCTTCAACATCGAGCTTGGGTTTAGGTGTTGCTGTTTCTATCACCTTATCTACAAGTGTCGCGCCAGCATCTTCGATTCTCACAATCTCTTCACTCAAAAACGATCCTTTTTGTGAAAATAAATAAGCAACAAAAGCCACAGCAAAGAAACCAAGCACTACGAGTACTACGAGTACTACAGGTGTGATATTCTTCTTTTTCTTTGGATGTGACAAGTTAGAAATATTGTACCATGTTATGTTTTACGAGTCCTGCTTCTGCAAACTTCAATGCGTGGTATTTTCAAACAGTACGCATATGAAAATAAAAATCCCGTCTCGCGAACATGTCGCGGGATGGGATTTTTTATCTTTGAGCAGAATATTTCGTAACTAGATTATTTCACAAATTCTAGTTTCTTGACTTGCGCTCCCGCCTCCGTCATCTGCGCCTTTATAGAAACCTTTGATGCTTCGCCAAATGATTCCGTGCTACACACAGATTCTCTTCCCTTCAAATCAGTACACATAGTATCTTCAGCAAAGAAGAGAGGCACAACATGTCCGTCTTGCTCGTCTTGTTTAAATACAAGATGCCAGTTTTCAGGATTATATGGTTTTGGTATAGACTGCTTTAAAAGAAAACCGACTTGTTCAAAACTAAATTCTCGATCTATTCCAAACTCTCCGGGAGAACATGTAATATCGTAAATATACCATCCATCATTGAGTCGATTAAGTATTATGAGAGCTTGACCAGTAAGAGACTTGTCGCCTCGAGCAGTGACTAATATTTGAACACTTTCTTCCTGAACAGATACACTCCGAGTAGAGAGCTTGATGTCCGATCTCTCTTGGCAGAGTACGGGATCAATTGGATTTTCAATATCCTTTTGTGCTTTTTTTAGTTTAGAACGAAGTTCTTTACCCAAGAAAGGTTCATCGAGCAAACCTGCTGTGTACGGATCAGTAGTTTCTGATTGCTTTGCTTCAAGCCACGGAGTATAGAAGTCTAATACAATGTCGACAGGATCACTCTGAGAAACTTCTTGTTTAGGAAAAGCCACGAACATCAAAGCAATGATTGCCCCGACTATAATCACAAGACCGGCTATAGAAATAATAATGTTTCTTTTTTTCATATTGTATTTTAATTAACGTTCATCAATAATATCACGAGTAGATTTTTGTTGCTATAGGACCATGTAATATTCTTCAATCTTATTGATCTTATTCAGTGTTATTTCTTAACCTCAAAGCCAAACATCATTCCTGAGTGCAAATGCTCTGCGATATGGCAGTGCGTCATCCAGATTCCAGGATTAGACATTTCTACAAGAATATCAACTGTCTGGCCTGTTGGAATAAGTGTCGTATCTTTCCATTGAAGATTCTTGTTCATTTCACCATCTCTTGTGAGCACGACGAAACGCTGTCCATGGAAGTGAATCGGATGTTGCATCGGATGTACCGAGTTTGGATCATTGTAGATACGAACTTTTACAATGTCTCCTTTTTTGAAAGACCAGTCAATATCCATATTCTTCTTTCCTGTGTTTTGATCAATAATCTGCCATTCGATATTTTCACTCGTAGACATAGTATTCATCATTGCCATTTCATCTTCCCATTCGATACCATCGTTTGTATGTTTCTCTTCAGTTTCAGTTATAAGATATGGTTCACAACCACCCATCTGCGGCATCATTTGGCAGTGTTCAATTGCCTGTTTTTCATTCATTTCCATACCCATAAGTGTGATATTTTTAGAATTCATCATCTTTCCGTCATGGTCCATATCTTCCATATCATCATTCATCATCATCATTCCTTGCATACCATCTTTCATTTCAATATTTAATCTCAAGGACTTATCAGCTTTTTTTGCGAGAAGCGTAGATATGTTATTGAGCACTGAGCTATAATCTTCTTTATTATCACGAAGTGTTTTGAAAGCATTTATTTGCGAAGGCTTATCTGAATTCTTAACAATCACTTCTGCAATTTTTTTGCCTCGATGTCTAATTGAATATGTTCCAGCTTTTGCATAAAGAAGTTCTACAATATATCTCTCTGCGGGTGCGATAATAACATCATTTATCATTTCTTCTTTTTGGATACGACCAATATCTCCCCCGACAATTTTTGTTTCTGCACCTTCAAATGAAAGGTCAAAAGTTCTTGTGTTTGCCACGTTCGTCAAAAAGAATCTACTTATTTGTCCTTGCTCTACCTCAACTTTGAAATCTTCTTTGTCATTAATAAGAAGCTTATTTCCAAACCTCCCCATCAAAGCATATGTTACATGATCTTTATCAAAACCTTTATTTTCAAGAAAGTCATCCATTATAAGATACTCTTCCTGATTTACAGTATTCCAATATGACTCATCACCTTCAACAATAAAGTTACCGTAAAGTCCCAATTCCTGAGTATAATCTTCACGCACATGTGGGTGATACCAATACACTCCTTCATCTGGAAATACGAGTGTATATGAGAAAGTTTCTCCAGGTTTAATAGCATCCTGTGTCACACCAGGCACACCGTCGAATGCATTATCCAATCGTAACCCATGAGAATGAAGTGTTGTTTCAACATCAATATTATTTGTAAGATTTACAGTAATTGTTGATCCTTTTGTAACTTTAATCACTGGTCCTGGGATTTGTCCATTGTACGCAAGACGTTTAATACTTCTGTTCCCCACTTTTTGCGTGACGATACTCGCTTCAAGATCCAAAGTATCTCCGTCATTGAGCTCTATAATTTGCATAGCTGATACTACTTTTGCAGAAGATGGTATATGCGACAGATCACCTGATAGAAACACGCCCTGCAAAGAAAGAATCATAACAACAGCCATTGCTGCCATAAGTAAATCTTCAAATAGTGTAACCCATGTCATAGGAACTTTAAACACAGTTCCGAGGCACGCACACATTATCTTTTCTTTCTTTTGTATTTTTATATAAACTCCAACAGCACTTACGAGCATAACTGCGAGCGTCGCCCAGTTTGTAAACAACGGACTGAAGTTTGTAAAAAATAGAATAGCGAGCGTTAACTCAATAAATGGATATGCGAAAGCATAGGCTCTTGAACGCATAGCAACGATATCGTACATTTGATAAGCCTCAGCAAAGGCTTTGAGCTTACTTACCTTGAGGAGTCCAAAGACAAGGAAGAATCCTCCCATGAAGTACCTCATTCCATCCATCCAATCTCCTCCTGATGCAAGAGTTCCAATTATTGAAAGCGCGAGAACTATTCCGAATATAGCAATAAGTGGCATGAAATCTTTTAATGTGTATTTTTCTTTGATCATAATTATTTTTTTAGTTTATAAACCTTAAGAACTTCTTCGATGGCTTTCTTTTCTTTACCGGATTTAATCTGCTGGACAACACACGTAGATAAGTGGTCTTTTAATAAAATATCTTCAATGGATTTCAATGCTCCACGAACTGCTGATGTTTGCGTAATAACATCAATACAGTACACATCTTCTTGTACCATTTTTTGTAATCCTCGTATTTGCCCTTCGATACGTTTGAGTCTTTTGTTTAAATCTTCTTTGCTGGTTTTTGTGTTCATGTTTGTAGTATACCCTAATGGGGTATACTATGCAAAAATGATTTATGTAATAAAAAATACCTTTCGCTTTAGCAAAAGGTATTTGTGTATTTTGAGATGAGTAGTCACTATCTACGGCGACGTATTAGTCTACTGAATATGATCTGTTTTTTCGAGAAGCTCTTTTGCTTCACCAGTTGCTTCTTTTTTGTTTTCACCCTCATGAAGTTTTTCGATTTTAGCAAGCAAATCAGCCGGACTTTCAGAAACAAAGTTGCCATCGAACCGATCTTGAATGAAGCCTTTCATTTTATTTGACCAGTCAGATTCAAGCAATCCCTTATTTTCAAGTGGAGCATAAAGATATATTGACTCGATTGATTCTTTTTGAGAAATGTCGCTTACTTTTTTAGCAAAATCTCTCGAAAAATCTTCTTGTGCCTTCTCTTTCTTTGGCTCTAACACATGACCTGATTGTTCCCCAGCTCCGCCCGGACTCCCATGATAAGACATTCCTTCGTTATCAGAATATACAGGAGTATCAATTCTGAGTTCATCAACTTGAGTAACTTCATCCGAATCAAGCGTGTAAATGATTCCGTGATGTGTTCCCATAACCACAAGGAGTGATTTTTTCAGCTGTAGTTTTTTTATTTCTTCGTTTATTTTCATATAGGTTATGTAGTTATGTTTATAAATAGCTTTAATCTATTGGCTAACCCTATTATAACACACTGCCACTATCTCCCTATACGTCTGTTTTTTCTCAAATCAAAACGCTCACTAAAATATTCTTCAACGCTTATCTGTTTTTCATGAATTGTCTTTGCTGCGCGAATTCCTACAAACCGATAATGCCAAGGCTCATACACATATCCAGTAATTTCAGTTTTATTTTCGGGGTAACTCATCACAAATCCATATTTGTATGAGTTTTCTTTAAGCCAAGCATCTTCGGGTGTTCCACCAAACAAATCATCTGCTCCAATAAAATTATTAGTGGCTCCAGCAAAATCTATTGTAGTTCCCAGCTGGTGCTCTGAGTGTAGTGGCTCTGCAACTTCATCTTTCACTCTCTCTCCTATAATAGCTGTCCAAATTTTATAAATTAAACCTTGAATTTCTGGCCTTCTAAATCCAGATGTGACCGCGAGTTCTATGTTATCATCAAGCGCATCTTCCATCATATTTTGCAAATATGGTACAACATCTTTTTTGATACAATGAATACCTGTAGTTTTTACAATTGATGATATATTAATAAGATCTTGAGGAACATAGTCACTTGGCAACCCGTTTGATTTATTAACTTGTATCAAAATATCATCACGAAAATATTCTCCCTCTCCAGCAGGACATAACTCATTAAAATATATCGCATTAAAAGCATCGAGAGTGGCAGAATCTAGCTTTCCTGTGTCAGGTAGTCCCTGATCTTTTTGATATTCAGAAATGGTCCGAGATGTTTCTTTGCCAAAATAACCTGTGATATTTTCTTGAGGAAAATCATCTCTCAAGGTGTACAGAGCCTCCTGTACGAGCTCTACATCCTTTCCAGAATCCCCCATTGCGAGTTCGCGTTTCATACCTAATTGCTTTTGATAATCATGTACTCCCACAATATTTATTCCAATGACCGATGCTAATTGATTATTTATGAATTCCTTAAAATTAGAGTTTATAGAGAACGCCACAAAACCCACTCCGGCAAGACTAAATAATGTAAGTAATAAAACTTTCTTCATTTTTATATAGTACCACATACATGAGGCTAGTGAATATGAGTAATGTTAATACTGAGACTACTTTTATTTGAAAGTAGCTCGAGCCACATCATCTTCAGACCTTTGGTCGGATGGATCAAATATAGATTTTTCTAGTTTCTCACCTCGTATAAAACGAGAAATACGCATGCCACCAAAAATTGAAGCTAAAATTCCTACCCCATTACATCCCAGATTATATAGAAGTCTCGGATTGCATGGCTCAGGACCAATACACCTTACACCATTTGGTGTATAGCCCATGAGGCCATGCCAAGAGAATGCATATTCAGTATCCTCTTTTAGATGCTTATCGTAATTATTTCTAAAAAATTCATCAATCGAAGTTCTGACATCTTCCGAGTAGGCCTCGTCCCGTTCGTAACTCGCGCCATTAGGGAGAACTTTTTCTGGTCCACCAGCACAAACAAGATTGTATGCATCCTCACCCTTATGCTCAAGTGGTCGTCTCGTGAGATAAAAATAACTATCGCCTGTAGGATCGCCATCGTACAAACGTACTTTAGGAAAATAACTGATAGCAGTCGGAGGATGATTGAGTGGTTCAACATATCCAGACATATATGCGATGCGACCCGCAATCATATGGTGAAAATTAGTATCTATATCTGGTCCTTCCTCATTTATTATTGAAAAGTTTTCGAACCCATTAGTACACAAGACAACACTTTCGGATTTGATAGTGTGCTCAAGTACTTGTAAGACTGCGTTAGATTCTGTAAGACGCACAATCTTAACCGGACTGTCTTCGTAAAAAGAAAAACGATCTTTGTATGTAGCGACAAGATACCTAAGTACATCCTCCGTAAACAACGCACTATTCATACAGCCTTTTTGATATGACAAAGAAGCAAAATAATCAGTGTTGTCCGTTTCGAGTAATTCAAGTAGATCTTTTTGGGGAGCAATTGTGTATAAATCTTTATACTCTTCTGGAATATCTGCAAGATACTCCCACTCAGATGCAATCATCATCGATTCCCCAGGAAGACCGCCCTCTACACGGTAGCGATTATTTTTTAAATGTAACAACACTTGATCGAGACTCGAGAGTCCGGCATAGCCAGTAAATCGATAGAGTGGTGTTTGTAAACCTGCTTCAGCAACAATCTCGTCTACCAATATCCAACCAGATTCTACAGCTCGCTGTCCATCTGTTGCTAATGTAAGTCCAAATTCTTCAACAAGCTCTGCGAGAGGTCGTTCAAAGTAACTCGTGATTTGTCCGGCATTATGACCTGTGGCACCGTGAGCTATCTTACTCGCTTCAATCAAAACTACTGACTTGTTTGTATTACGTAATGTAAAGAAAGCTGTAGCAATACCAGCGATTCCTCCACCAACAATAGCGATGTCAGCTTCTACATCTTTATTAATGGAAACGGTCGGACCTGTTCGTTTGAGTTGTTGTATCCAGGGTGAGTGATTGGGGATCATATAATATTCTTAAAACTTTTGATATCCGCGTAGTTTATACTCTAGAACTTTCATATTTGATTTCTCTAAACATACCACTCCAGTGTAAGGTATGTTATTTGAGAGGATGAGGGTTTGCATTGATTGATTATATCAAAGAACACAAAAGGTCCTAACCTCTGAAAGTAGAGTTCCTTGAGCAAAAATATAGCAGAATTATATATCTTAAGTTCGGAAGGGCGTGATGTAGTTATAGTTAATCTATAGTACAAACAGGCAAAACACTTCGTGTTTTGCCTGTATAAATTTTAAAGGGCCCAAACATTCAAAGTATCGCCGAAATACTAGCGGACACAAAGTACTGAGTAACTAGTAGTCTTATCGTCGAGGTTGACAGACACGCTGTCGTCCCAGTACGCGTACCATGCACCCGCATTACTCCCATTGTACTCAGTACTCGACCAATAGTTCGCGAACCCGAAACGAACACCTGCACCATTAGCCCAGTCATCTGCAATACCTTGCCTTAATTCTTCTATTGTCGGCAACTGCCATTCTCCTCCATCTTCTGTTATGGCTGCACATGTTGATACTGCAGTATCCCAGTCCATATCACCTTGAAGAGCGGACCATCCCGACTCCAAAGCAGCACCTGCGCCTCCTCCACCAGCTACAGCCTCGGGACAAACTGTATCATTTGGTCCTTTTGCAACTGTTTGCTGGGAAGCACCTTGTGAATCAACACACCAGTACAAAGAAGGGTTTGAGACTAGTTGTACCGTAGCAGCCCAGCTTGATGTAGAAGCATTACAGTCACTTACAGAGTCGCCCGCAATCTCAGCAAGCTTGGCCGCTATGTCGTCACAGATGTTTGTATAGTTACCATCAGAAGCATTGAGCTCCACCTCAGATCTTAGACTCGATAACCCTCCCTTAATCGCAGCGTCTTTTCCTTTGTTTCGTGCAGAGCCTAAGGATGCGAGAACGATTGATGAGAGAAGTCCTATGATAGCGATTACCACCAAGAGTTCGATTAATGTAAAACCTTTATTTGTTTTCATGAAAATTAATTACTATTATTTTATTAAAGTCACTCTGTGTGGTGAGTAATATATATATATATATATATATATGATAACACATGCGACTGTGTGCATGTTTAGCTTATTAACAGTTTTTGGAGGGATTCTCTCACTCCGTCGAATGAGCCGTTTGACATTGTGAGGATAACATCTTCTTTTTTAATTATTTTCTGCATGACTTCTAGAGTTTGCTCTGGTGTATCTGTTGCGTACGATTCAACACCTTTCTCTGAAAGCTCTCGCACCATCTGCGTTGCGTCAATATAGTTTTCTGGATTGTCGTTATGGCGAAGTAATGGTTGCTTAATGATGACGCAGTCGGCAGCGCGAAGCGCTGCGATGTATGAATCTTGAAAAACTTTGCGGCGGCTTGTATTCGAGCGCGGCTCAAACAGTGCAATGAGCCGCCGCCCCTCATACAATTTCTTAATCCCCGCAATCGTCTCCTCCACCGCTGTCGGATGATGAGCAAAATCATCAATAAGCGTCGCATATCCATCATGAACAACTTCTTGTCTTCGTTTCATTCCGCTTGATTGCTCAATTCCTCGCACAATGACATCGAAAGAAATTCCATACGCATATGCAAGGCCAGCAGCCCCCACAACATTCATAAGATTATGTCGTCCTGACATACGAGTCCGTATTTCTCCGAGCTCTTGTCCTTTATATACAAATATTCCTTTCTGCACACCGTTCGTAACAACCACATTTTTCAAATACACATCGGCATTTTCTTCCACATCCGCACTTCCTCCCTTATCCGCAACAAGTTCTTCCCTTTCGATTCCATATGTCAAAATATGTGAAGCTTTTTCTAAACTATCCATTGAACTATCTACTCCGTCTCGTGACTGCAAAGCCTTTTTAGCGACTCGTGCAACATCGGGATGGTGTGCAATCAATGTGTGCCCGCTGGTCGGTAAACCTTCTATAAAAAATTGAAATGCTTGCTCGTAGTCTTCGAGGTCATTATAAATATCTAAATGATCAAGCTCAATCGAGGTCACGATTCCTCCATCACCTCCGTACGTCAAAAACTTTGGTCGCTTATCAAAATACGCAGTGTCGTATTCATCCCCTTCGATAATAAAATAACCAGCACTTACTTTACCCAAATCAAAACCTGTCGTCGCACCTTGCATTACTCCTCCGATGAGATATCCAGGGTCTGCAATCTCACCCACACGAGCAGCTTCCTTAAAAATTGATGTCACTATACCTGTTGTTGTTGTCTTTCCATGAGTTCCAGCAATCACCAAACGCTTGCGACCCTGAAAAACACACAGGTCGAGCGCCTCAGGAAGAGAAACAAGTGACTTACCTGCTGAGCGAGCATATGTAACAACCGCATGATTGGGACCAATCGCATTTCCGACGACGACAATATCAGAGTGTCGAACTTTCTCTTGTGCAGTATCGCTCAAGGATTCAGATGAAGGAGTTATATCAATCTCAATTCCCAACTCGTCGAGCATTGTCGACATCGGTGGATATATCCCTTCGTCGCATCCAAACACTTCATACTTCGCCTGCTTAAGAAGTCCTGCAAGACTTCCCATCGCTGTTCCGCAAATTCCAATGATATAGATTTTTTTTATTTCGGTAGTCTGCGGCACCTTCCCCCTTTCACCTTTTCGCACATCGGCATGCTCAAGCACTTCTAATTTCTTTCCGTAATATGTTTGGATGTTCATAATGGTTTTAATTGTACGGTTCAATTGAAAAAAGTGCAAAATTGTTATTTTGTATAAAAAAATGAATGTATTTCTTCTTTTGAAATAAACTTGGTCATTTGGTTGAAAATTGCTTTGAGAGTTCCTTTTTTGAGTGTGCCATTATGCGGAATAACTAAAATCTGTTTTTTGAGAGACACAATTCTCTTTAATTTAATATGACTCCCTCTCTGTGAAACCACGATAAAATTAAAGGATTCCAATATTTTTATTATTTGATGTGAGGTTAGCAGCTTTAATTTAGGCATGCTGAGCAAGCTCGTAATTAACAATAATTGATAGTGAGTCTTCAGAATTTGAATCAGAGGTGTACTCACCCTCAAAATAAAGACCTACGGCTTCTTCAATATTTCGAACGAGAGCATCAAGACTGGATGCTTCGGTTACAATTGAAATATCAACGCCTTCGGCAATATACATGTCGTCTTTTTTACACACTTTAAACTCAGCTATTGTTTTCATTAGTATCATACTATATTGGAATATTGCATAAATCAATACTGCCACATTGAAGTAAATTTTATATGAAATCAAAAAAAACCCTAAACTCGTGCAACACCCTAGAAATTTAAAACAAAAAAGATGCGAGGCTAAACTTACGTATTTGCCTCGCATCTTTTTTGTTTTAAATTTCCCTTTCTCTTACGCTGTTGAATTCACTTCGTAACTTGTATTCTTCTGTTCAAAGAAGTTTACAAGCTCATACACATCTGTTGATGTACTCATCCATTTTGCAGGATTAGATACATTATAATGCGTTTCAAATCCAAGCTCTTCCAAACGCCTGTCTGCAATATACTGTACATATTGATTTACATAGTCAGCATTGAGTCCAAGAATTCCTCTCGGGAATAGGTCTTTGTTGTAGGCAACTTCGAGATCCACTCCTTCGATAATAATATCCTTGATTTCTTGTGCAAACGCTTCATCCACAATGTCTGCATTCTCTTCTAGGATTGTTAGAATAAGGTTGATTCCAAACTTCAAGTGAAGAGATTCGTCTCGCAATACCCAATTAATCATTGAGCCAAAGTTTCGTAGCTTGTTCCGTTGTCGGAATGAAAGCATCACCATGAATCCACTATAGAACCAGGTTCCTTCCATAACCACATTGTAGGCAACAAGGTTTCGAATAAAGTCTTTCTTTCCTTCGACACTTTCAATATCGAGTGTAACTTCTGTCATTCGATTTTGATACCGTTGTATGAAATCCTCTTTGGCTTTCATTGTTGGTGTATTATTGTGTGCTGCATACACTTTATCGCGGTCAAGCGGGAATGTTTCAAGAACATACTCGAATGATACGCAGTGATTTGCTTCTTCCCACATTTGCTTTGCAAGAAAGAGGTGGCACTCTGCAGCCTTGAGATGAGGATACACTCCGAGAGCGATTGTTCGGTTTACCAATAACTCTGCAGGATTAAAAAATGAAAGAATGAATTCAACGGCGTGCTTTTCATCATCTGACATATTCTCAAAATCCATAAGGTCCTCCTTGAGAGGAATTTCGTGTGAGAACCAAGTGTTTGCTACTGCTTGATTGTACATTTCTCGTGCCCATGGGTATTCGCAAGGGTGTAGATTGTAATCTTTTTCTGATGGTTTTCCAATTAACATAATATTTTATTTAAGATTTAATTTTCATTAAATTGCGTGATATTCCCTCTCGAGAAACACATTTACAGGGCTATTAAAATCGACCGAAGCTCTTTCTCGACTTAGAACTATTTTTGAAAAAGTCTTGCCCTTAGTATAACAAATTAAAACTTCTTATTGGCCGACTTTTCAACATACTCCACATATGCAACACAAAAATGGAGGTGTGAAGATTTTTGAGCTGTTTCAAGTAAAAATACCTATATATTCCTACACCTTTTTTGACTACTCAGTACAACACTCTGGAAATTTTAAAACAAAAAAAGTCAGAAGCTAAACTCATGCATTTGCTTCTGACTTTTTTTTGTTTTAAATTTCCCTTTCCCCTACTGACAACTATCACACTGCGTCTTCAACGCAGGATCAGTCGGACACACCTTCGCAAGTGACTCGCTTGGCTGGTTTTGCCTGTCTACTTTTTCAATACTTGGTTCTGCTGGAGTATCGGTTACGGTTTGCGCTACTGGCTTTCCTCGAAATGCTCCAAATCCCGCTTTTCCAATCGCTGTTGACTTGTTCACCTTTACAGTACTTTGCTCTGCTGTATGTCGCGGCTTCATGTGGAGATAGTATGTGGTTTTGAGACCCTTTTTCCACGCAGCTGAATAAATATCCATAATTTCCTCATTGTCTCGAGTGTTCAGATACATGTTTCGTGAAAGTGCTTGGTCAACCCACTTCTGAGCTCGCGCCGCCACCTCAATAAATGCATGAGGCGATGTTGAGAAAGATGTCTTGTATCGGTCTCGCACTTCTTGTGGAATAGTTTCGATTCCTGCAATGTCACCTTGTGAGATAAGAATATCTTCTCGCACTCGCTCCCAAATTCCTAGCGCCTTGAGGTCGTTCACAAGATTGACATTGATATCGAGATACTTTCCAGAAATCTTATTTCGTGAGAATACTTGCGCAAATCGCGGGTCAATTCCGGGAGTCGTACTTGCAACAAGTCCGATATTTGCATTTGGCGCTACTGCCATTACTGTTGCGTTTCGCATTCCCTTCTTTACTCGTGCTCGAAGCGCATCCCAATCAAGTCCGCCGTGCTTACTTTCCATATTCACTGTAAGATCAATTCCTCGGTCTTCTTGCATAATCTTGAGTGAATCAATCGGCACAAATCCTTTTGACCACATAGATCCTGGAAAGTTTCGATATGCTCCTCGCTCTTCTGCTAAGTTTGCACTCTCGTCAATTGCTATATAGCTCACGAATTCAAAAACTCTGTCGGCAAAGTCGTATGTCTCTTCACAATCATATGGCCAACCCATAAACTCAACTGCTTCTGCGAATCCCATTACTCCCATTCCTACTGCTCGGTTTTCTCTATCAGACTTTCGAGCCTCTTCGATTGGAAGTTCGTTAATGTCCACGAGGTTGTCGAGGTGTCGCATGATAAGCCGTACGGTTTTTTCAAGCTTTTGCCATTCGACTTCTTTTTTTTCTTTATTAATATGTTTTGCAATATTGAGTGACGCGAGGTTACACACAGCAATGTTGTCTCGATCTTGTGGAAGGCAAATCTCCGTACAAAGGTTCGACATATGAATCGTTCCTGTATTGTTGTTGAGCGCCCGTAGGTTCATTGGACACTTCCATGTAATCCACGGATGAGAAGTTCCCTGAAGTTGTACAACCATTTTTCGGTACACTTCTTTTGCAGGCATTTTTCGAAATGTTCTCATTTTTCCTGCTTCTGCTTTTTCTACGTACTCCTTATATTTCTTTGAGAACGCACTTCCGTAGAGCTCTACAAGCTCTGGTGTTTCAGCCGGGTCAAACAAGTACCACGGTTCCCCATTCTCAACTCGCTTCATAAATTCATCGGAAATAAGTGCTGCAGTATCTGCTGTTCGCATCTTTTCAAGGTCATCTCCTGAGTTGTGTCGCCACTCTACGAATTCCATAAAGTCGAGGTGCCATGTTTCCATATAAAAACAAAGTGCTCCTTTTTTCTTTCCCGCTCGCTGAATTGCATGAATTGCAACATCAAAAATCTTTGCAAAAGGTGTTGGGCCTGATGAAACAGTATTACTCGTTTTGAGTGGTGAACCTGTTGCTCGCAACTTTGTTAGAGAAAGTCCAATTCCTCCAGTTGCCTTTGAGATGAGCATTACGTCTGCTACCGACTTTGCGATATGTGCCATATCATCTTCAACCTGAAGAAGAAAACAGTTTGAGAGCGCAGGGAGAGATGTTCCTGCGTTTACGTTTGTTGATCCCCCTGGAATATACATCAGCTCACTCATTCGGTCATAAAAAGCGATTGCCTGCTCTGTTGGATTTTCCTCATTAAAAGAAAGCCCCATTGCAACACGCATAAAGAAAAACTGTGGAGTTTCTTGGGCGTGCCCATCTAGCCCTTTGATAGCGTAACGACTCAGGAGTGATGAAAGTCCTGCATAGTTAAACAGGTCGTCTCGAGAAATATCAAGAGCTGCCCCAAGTTTTTTGAGATCATACTTCTCTACCATTCGCCTATCAAGCATTCCACTTTCCGTTGCAGTTTTAATATACGCCGCAAATTTTTCTTCGTGCATTTTTTGAGCTTCTTCACTACTCTTATTATATTGCCCAAGTACTGCGGAATAAGAAGTTTTTAGGAGAAGACGTTTTGCAACAATATCATATTGAGGATCGTCTTTGACATTCTGAAGGGCCGCATTGATTGTTGCCTCGTCGAGCTCTCTTTCCTTTACGCCATCATAGAGAGTAAGTTCTGTTTCGGTTGCAATTTGCGTGATCATCGAAACCTTATCTTCCAAACCTTCACACGCTCTTTCAATCGAACGATTAATTCGATCTGCATCGAATAACTCTTTTGAGCCATCTCTCTTTGTAACGTAAATCTGTTGCATATGCTTGTCTTTTTTAAAGTAAAAATAGCGGCGTGCTATCTTATTGGTAACTAATACCTCTAATTATACCGAAAGTTGCTCACAATGACATGAAATTTCCCTGCAAAAGTCCTTAAATTGATAGTTGTGACACATAAGAATATTTTTATCAAGAAAATGTACTTTTTGAGCCTTATTTTACAGGTTTTAAGACAAGTCTTTTGTGTATACTCAAAAGAAAAAACTCCGTACGGAGTTTTTTCTTTAAATATTAAATTTATTCTAGGAACTTAATATGTTCGATGCTATTTGTGTGCTATTTGTGTGCTATTTCTTTGCTGTTTTTGTAGCGGGTTTCTTTGCCACAGTCTTTACTGTCTTTGTCGCAGCCTTCTTAACAGTTTTTACTACTTTCTTTGCTGTTTTTTGAGGAGCTACTTCTTTTCGAATGGTTGACCAGTGACCCTTCAATTCTTTTGCAAGAGTTTCTACTTCACTTGTTCCTAAAGTTTTCATTTTTGAGTACTTCGCAGTAACAGTATCTACGATTGCGTTGTATGCATCCTCATTAATATCTTTTACTGATTCAAGTTTTTCAAGAACCTCTCCTTTTGCTTTGAGCATCCATCCTTTAATATCTTTTCGTTTCTTTTTTCCGGAATCTGTTGCGTATAAAAATACTGCGCCCGCTGCTGCTGCGACTGCTGCGACTGCCGCTAATCCTTCGAGCACATTATTTCCAGAACTTTTTGTTGTTGTTTTTTTATTTGCCATATTATTTATATTAAAACTTCGTTAATTATACTACTTTTTTTTTGATTTAAATACAGTCTTGAGTGTGTTTGCTACGACTGCAGTTGCCACTGATGCGACAATTGATTTAATTGCACTATTTTTTGAAAGTACAAAATTTATGCGGTTTCGCATATCTTTAAAATTTGAAACTGTTTCTGCCCCCTCTTCTTTAATTTCAGACATGAGCTTTTTTGCTTGCTCGGCAATATTTTTTGCTTCTTTAAGGATTCTCCAAATATAGTACGCTGCGACTGCTGCGACTATAATAAAAATCAGGAGCAAGACTGATGCCATAAAAAAGAAAATATCCATTTGTAAAAATTCGTTCATATATATAGTGTACTACATTATTGCCAAGCTCGAAAATGAAAAGTCTCAGATTGGAAGGTGCCCCTTTCACTACGCAATGCTCTAGAAATTAAAAATATAAAAAGCCGGAAGCTAAACTAATAAATTTGCTTCCGACTTTTTATATTTTAAACTCGCCTTTGCCTCGGCTTTTTTATTTTAGATTTCTTTCTACTACCGCATCTTTGAAACAATCTCAGCTGCTCGTTCTCGTCCTCCAAGACCAAACGCAAGAGCAAGTGCGAACACTATTCCTGCTGTAAGGATTTGGATAAGAGATGGTGCAATACCGAGTTGTACAAGTGCGATAAGCACTGAGAATACCACCACGGCTGCTTTTGCAACTTTGCCTAGCATTTTTGCATTACTTACTCCGTGAGCTGCTCGACTTACAAAACCTTGTACAAAGTCACCAGCAACCATTCCGACAGCAATCACAATAACTGCGATAATTACTTGTGGGATGTAAAGAATCACCTCATTAAGAAGTAGGCTCAATTGTGACCACTCTAGAATATCTGCTGCTGCAAGAAGCGAAGCGAAGATGATCGCCCACTTTACAAGCTTTCCGACGATAACAGCAACTGAAATGTCGCCGAATCCTCCGAGAGCTTCTTTTACTCCAGCTTTTTTAATTAATGTATCAATTTTTGTAACTTCAATAATCTTTCTTATAACTCCTCCAACAAGTGGAGCGACAATAAGTCCGAGAATAAATATAAGTAGTGCTCCGATAACGTTCGGAAGAATAGAGAGAATGTTCCCATATACTTCGTACAATGATAATCGAAGGACGTCAATAAATCCTAATTCCATATATATTTTTAAATTAAATAGTAATATCTTTATTATATAGCAAGGTTTTTATTGGTCTAGTGCAATTTTCCTCTTTATATGAAGATTATATAAATTTGACATAAAGTGCTTTCCCCACTCTTTCCACGATTTTAATTTGCGTGTAAAAGGAGAATATGGATAATGATTCTTAATTATGAAAATATTACTTGTAGAAGACGACTCATCAATTAGAAATGTATTGCGTATGAGCTTAGAATCAGAAAACTTTATTGTTGATGAAGCAGAGGATGGTGAGAGAGGTTCGTATATTGGAAGAGTGAATGAATACGATGTTATCATTTTGGACAACATGCTTCCCAAGAAGAGAGGCAAGCAAGTATGCCAAGAGATTCGAGAAGCTGGTAAACACACCCCTATCATTATTCTCTCCGCTCGCAATGAAGTGCTCGAAAAGATTGATTTATTGCAAAGTGGAGCTGATGACTATATAACAAAACCATTTTCATTTGAGGAGTTTATGGCTCGAATAGCTACCGTCACTCGCCGGCCGAAGCAGATTGTTTCCACAATCTACACGGTTGGCGATTTAATTTTAAATAGTGATACCCATGAAGTATTCCGAAATAAAAAAAGTCTCTATCTCACAAGAAAAGAATTTGCACTACTGGAATACCTTATGCAACATCAGGGAAAGGTTGTCTCTCGTGGAACTCTGATGGAGCACGTGTGGGATATGAATGTCGACCCGTTCTCAAATACGCTTGAGGCTCATATCATGAACGTCCGGAAGAAAATAGGCTCGTACCGGAAAAGTAAACTTATTCATACAATTCCAGGAAGAGGGTATAAAATCAGTCTGAGAGGTCTAGCATAAAAATAATGGAATACTTACCTAAACAATAATTATGACCACATTATTAAAAAAACTATTTTTGCCAGTCACGAAGCGAATCCTTACGGATTCGCCGCAATCAGTTATTGATATTAATGATTGTGGAGATAATAATCGAAATGATTACAGTGGTCCCAATAGAAATGATAATAATATAGTTAATGAAAAAGATACTTCTCGGAAGTATCTTTTTTTGTACACCAGAAAGCTTAAATCGAAATCAAAAAAAGATACACAAGAAATAAAACTCGCGCCCAATCCAAAGGTGGACATAGACCCGGGTCGAGAAAAAACTCGCGACCAAACCCGCCTAGAGCAGATTGGATTATTGTCTCGTGGAGTCTTTCATGATGTTCTTAATCCACTCGCCGCTCTCTCACTTCATATTGATCAGCTGCAACAAAAAGGTTTTATACAAGAATACGAACTTATTGAAGATATGATGAAAAGTAAAAAAGCACTACTGTGCTTTATGCAACAAATGCAGTTACTTATCACTGAAAAAATATTGCTGGAGGATTTTAATCTTTCGAAGCTAATTGGTGACACAATTCTTCTTATTAAAAATAGAGCGGTTTCTCATAATATAACAATACTGTATACAAATAATTCAAATATATTTTTTAAAGGAGTTGCTTGTAAACTACAACAGGTTTTATTGGTTGTTATTAATAATGCAATAGATAGTTGTATGCAAAATGGTCGAGTTCGAAATTATGTTACAATTTCAGTTTTTCAAAAAGACAACATTGCACACATCACCATTAAAGACACTGGTTGTGGACTAAAGATTTTAAAGAACGCGTCTCTGGAGAAGAAAATTATCGGCTGTGGAATTGGACTCACTCATGCTCGCGAAATAATAGAAAAAGAGTGCGGTGGCACTCTTTTTCTTAGTAATCAACATATAGGTGTTGAGGTTCAAATGACCCTCCCTATTTCGCCTGCAAGTACTGTTCCAACTCTTCCGCGCTCGCATCAGCAAGTACGTTGCCATCGATAACAAATGTGGGAGCTTTACTTTGACCTGATATTTGTACCATCTCATCGTAAAAATCTTGATTGCTCCGGACTTCTTTCTCTTCGAATTCAAGGCCTTTATCTACCATATACGTTCGAGCATCGTCGCACCAAGGACAACCTTTTTTTGAATAAAATATAATCATATGTATTGTTGTTTATGTTTTGCAAACCTATTCTGTCGAACCGTCTTTTGTTCCCAGCTTCGCCATTTCTTTTTGCATCATCTGTGCAAGCGAAATGGTATATCGAGCCTCAACGATAAATCGTCGCGCTCGAAGCGTTGCCAGCGATGCTTCTTTTTCCACACCAGCCAGTAATGATAACTGTGCCTCGGTGAGAGCGTTGCTTGCTTGCTGAATTGCGACTTGAGCCTCATCAAACATTCGCGCAGGAATTACTCCCTGAGCATCTTTGAATTCACTAAGTGTTACACTAATCTCACCAACCAATTCATTAATTCCCTCTTCTGCAGAAATCATGGGCCCAGCATCCTCCACGAGTACAGCCTCAATCTCGACAATTTTTCCAATAAGTGCATCTCGTACAATAACTGTCGATTCTTGAAAGCTACTATTATCAAGAACGTCGATTGTAGTAAGGTGTGCCTGTAGCAATGCAGAAAGATCGTGCATAGCATATTGCTTATCGAGAGCATTCTCTCGAGCCTTTTCTGAGAGAGTCAAGAATTGATTTCGTAATTCTGTGGCTTCTTCTAGTGCAAGTGTTTGTGTAATTATCTTTTTCTCAACCTTTCGTAAAACTTTGTCTGTTTGAGAAGTAGCAGATCCTTGAGTAAGCATATACCCAAAAACAATCAAAACAATAATTCCTATAAGTACCCCTATTTTTATTTTATTTTTCATTGCAGTTTTCATATGTAGTTTCTCCATTTTCAGTAATAAAAGCACCTGTTCCTTTTGACCAAAATACAACACTCTCGTTAGCGGTCGCATATCGAGTACCCGACGCACTTACTACTCGTTGCATATTATGCGTCGGCATCATATCTGACATATTATTGGCTATAATAATCTTTGCGTCGACGAAATCTTTTCCAGATAGTACGAGCTCCACCTCTCCCTGATTACACATATATGTAATACTTTTCTTTGTATCACTCTCAACATCATCACTATTTTTGTTCACAGATGTAGCCAACGATGATTCTTCTCCACTTCGATCAGCAACCACTGGTGCTTTCGTGTTTTTTGTCAGCAGAAGAAAAATAGCTAGAATGACAATGACCGTAAAGAGAATATATAAGATTCTTTTCATGTAACAATTAATTATTTGACAATATATTGATTATATCACGACTTGTTGGCGCGGACATGTCTGGCCACTTCGGTCTATATCTAGCATAATCTCACGGAACTCGGGCGGTTTTTTTGCGTCGATTACCATTTCGACGGCTATACCTGTCCGCACCGCCTCTTCCCAATACTGATCGAATATAAAATTACCGAGTGAATAGTAAATACGGGCATCTTTATATATCTCAACTTCTTGAATTACATGTGGATGCGTTCCAATAATAACATCGGCACCTGCGTCGATGAATTCATATGCCCACCCTTTTACTCGATCGCTCGCAGGGACATACTCATCTCCCCAATGAGCAAAAACAACTATTGTCGCATGTGGACTTTCTTGTTTTGCTTTTTCTATTCCCGCAAGTGTTTCTTTTTTATTTGCGTCTTTACTCCCAAAGAATTCATTGAATGGAACGATAACAATCGAAGGCTTGTTTATGTGAGCGTAGGTTTTATTTTTATCTGTATCAATACTGAGTGAACTATCTTCATCGAGAGGATTACCAAAGAAACCAAGATTTCTTTCGCTTAGATTTTTAATTGTCTCGAGAACACCTTCTCTTCCATAATCAAAGATATGATTGTTCGCTAATCCAAATATTGTAATACCCGATTCTACTGCAGCATCAAGCGCGGCCGGATCAAATGTGAAACGAAAACTTTCAGGGGCTAGATATGCTGCATCGCGACTCACTGATTCATACTGCGTCACTGTTCCTTCGAGATTTACGACAACCTCGTCGTACTGCGAGAATGTGTCTTTCATGCACTCGAAGATAAATGGGTAGCCTTTTTCTTCCCCTCTTTTTCGCAATGTCCTGTCGAGCATCATATCACCAAGAAAAAGAACTTTCATGGGTTCGTATCGTACAAGCGGTGCGCTCGATTCGAGTATGGGAAATTGTTCATACTCGATTGCATATAAGCACCCCAACGCAACAACAACGGAAGATGCTCCAAGCATGCTTACAAAAATCCATCCAAGCTTATTTTTCATTATGTTATTTTTAATAACTGAGCAATCTTTATAAAATCTTCTTCTGATGGTTTTTCAATACAAGCTCTGCAAGTTGATATATCCTGACTATCCTCCATCGGAATAATGTGAATATGTACGTGGGGCACATCAAAGCCCTGAATCATGAGCCCAACTCGTACAGGTTTAATTTCTTTCTCAATCTTACGGGCAATTATGTGAGCCACCCTCATGGTTTCAGCATACGTAGCCTCATCAAGTTGAGTAAGGTGAGCTTCGTGTTTTTTAGGTACGACAAGAGTGTGACCCATTCGTACTGGCAAATTATCAAGAAAAGCCAAAGTACTTTCGTTTTCATATATTACGTGCGCGGGAATTTTTTTTGCTATTATTTTACAGAAAATGCAGTCCATGTGCCTTTATTATACGCTTATCATAATTAATAGTATACTGATTTACACATGATTTGGAAACTCAGGGTTACAAATTAATACAATTATAGTTACATTATAAAAATACATTTAGTTAACAAACCTACACTATGATATATTCATCACTTTTTATCTCAATAGCAATCATCGCGGTTTTTATGACCTGCATGTTTTTTCTTTCGCTTATCAAAAAAGATAACAGCATCGTCGATACAGCATATGGTATTGGTTTTATTCTTATCGCACTTGGTACCTATTTATTTTTTCAACCGAGTCACATAGTTGCGGTCGTTCTGACAACCTGCGTATGCCTTTGGGCTAGTCGTCTCTCTTCTCGGATATGGCTACGCAACTCTGGGCAACCTGAGGATTTCCGATACAAAAAATGGCGTGACACATGGAAGTATTTTAAAACGCGTAGTTTCTTTCAGATCTACGTATTGCAAGGAGCAATTATTGTCGCAATATCAAGTCCAATTATCTTCGTAAACAGTGCTATTGGATTTTTGAGAATTAGTCCCGCGATGTATTGGTTTCTAGGAATCGGGCTTTGTGTGTGGCTTGTGGGTTTTTTCTTTGAGGCAGTTGGTGACTATCAACTTGATAAATTCATCGCAAATAAAAAAGCTCAGAAGGCGAGTGGTAAAGAAATTAAGAAAAATATTATGGACAAAGGACTCTGGAGTCTCACTCGACACCCAAATTACTTTGGTGAAGTAAGTATGTGGTGGGGCTTGTGGATTATGAGTATTACTTTGATTTATGCAGGATCAGGTACATCGAGCGTAAACTGGGGCGCGCTTGTAGCAATCATCAGTCCAATTACCATCACTTTTCTTCTACTCAAAATCAGCGGCATTCCTATGCTCGAAGAAAAGTACAAAGGTGACAAGGAATTTGAAGCATACAAGAGAAAAGTGAATGCGTTTTTTCCTTATCCACGATCGAATAAATAGAGCTGCGTAGAGTAACCCTCTTCTACCGGACCATCTTCAAACACGTGTCAAACATGACCAGAGATACTTCGTATCTCAGTACGTGTTATGGACAAGGAGTTAAAGTCGACGGTGATAAAATTGAGGGTATTGGAACTGGAATAAAAGAATCTATTTAAGAAATCAAACATGCTCTAACTTCCTCAATCTATCAAGCTAATTGGAAAGGCAAGAGTATTTCTAATTACTGTTGATACTTGTAATCCAAAAATATCCCGACAAACGATGCAATTATTCCAACAACTGTTCTCTATATATAAATTTTATTATACTTTTATTACAAAAGGAACAACACGGCGGGCGGTTGCATAGGCATAAAGATCAGCAATTTGAATTTATAAAAGCTGGCGGAAGCATGCTGGACCACAACAAAACTATACAGGAACTGTTGGATTAATTCTTTTACTTAGTAAAAAAGTGAGGCTATGCTAAAATTACTTTATGAACCTCGAAGCCCCCACTTTTCAACCACCAGAAGAAAAACCTAGATCGATTACTCCCCTGCCTACCGAACAGCTTAATGAAATACTGCAAGAAGACACGGAACAAACTACTCCTTTTCTAGAAGCTCCCACACAACTAACTGAAGAGGCTGTGCACAGCGAAGTCCCAAAAGCCCAACGAGAAGAACAGAGGCTAAACCAAATTGATGAGATACGACGGGAACTTGGCATGCCGTCAGAAATTCGTGAACCAGCAGTAAATGTTTCTGCAGAAGAAAGTAAGGAAATATTAAAAAAAGCCGACCTTCCTTTTGAAACTTCGGGTGCAAAAGAAGAGCCTAAAGAAATCAAATCGGAGATGGGTCTAGAGCAAAAAGCAAAAGAAGAGAAGAAAAAGGAATATCACGAGAAGGAAGATATTAAGGATTTTTCAAACTCGACACGAATGCTTGCCGAACGTTTAAATCAGCTATCGAATACTATTGCACGGAATAAATTGCCAAGAGTCAGCTTTGAATCAAACGACGTTACGAAGGTCTCCACATCAGAAGAACATATAAATCAAAAAGGTATTCAAAGAGGATTGGATGACATAATGTCAAAAATATCAAAAATACGAATGCCCGAGGATCGCAAGGACATGATGGCGCTTGAACCTCACAATATAAGAGCGGTGATAGGAGGGATGGAAAATATGGGAGGAGATTTGTTAAAACTAAAAGGCGTGTTTGAGCGAGCACGATCAGGTGATTATACCGAACTAGCCAAATCAGCAAGCCGAGTGCTTAGTCGATTGAGATCAAAGACCGAAGGATTCCACGATGCGATTAGTGCACTTCAAAGGTATAAAGGGAGATAACTATAGGATCGATTCCATCTTCTCAAATTCTTTAGCTCTCGCATCGCTGTATCCAGATCCCGATTCATCGATTTCAAAACGGCTTTTCACGAAGGAGAAACTCTTGATTTTACTCAAGCGGTCGGCTAGATTAAACAACTCATCATGCTGATACAAATCCTTAATCCATTCTTAGGAATGTGTCTACTAAAAGGGGTACAGATCATTCTTACTACTAAGACTCCTTAGAAGTTTCTTTATTTTATTCTTCGCATCCTTCTCTGTTGCAGCGATATGCAGAAGCGATCGGAAGAGTCCTGTTACTTCTTCAAAGCGGCCTTGTGTCTTGTATTCCACAGGCATACCTAGTGCATCGCCGATTGCAAGACCAATGAGTATTCCTATTAATTTATTTTTTTATCTTTGTTTAATTCTGGATGTCCCAAAGGTAAGTTGTATTTTTCTGGATTAGAAATAGGAATTCTTTGATCATTTGGGATTTCAGATCTTTCTTTGATTACTTGGTGTAGATAGTTCCTAATTTTTTTTCTATCCTCGTTTTCTTTATCAATTTCTGAGAGGTTTATAATTTTATCACCCTGCACGTAAATAATTTCAGTATCGCCAAGCCTTGTTACCTCCTCTCCTTTTTTTGGGTAGGTGTGGCCATGAAGAAAATATTTTGGCTTATTTTCCTCGACATAAGTTCGTAACGCTTCCAATCCTATATGAGCTACATCATCCTCATCATTCACGCCTTTAGGCGGAGAATGCGACAGAAAGACATCTACATATGGGAAATCTTTCAAAAGTTTTTTGGCTTGGTCTTGAGTATACATCTTGGCATACTCGTCTTCTTTGTATTTATGCGATCCTTCGAATCCTCCGAAGATCAGGCCTCCGAATTTAAAAGTTTGAAGATGAACGTCCTTGATATTGAGATCACTGAAATAGTTACCCGAGCAATGGTTGCCGTATACGCCGATTTTAGGAAGATTGATGCTATTGAGCTCGATCAGCTGCAAGTATTCCAAATCGCCCAGAGTAACGATAAGGTCAACGCCTTCTTTTTCGACTAAATCTTTCAATCCCTTGCGTGGCGGTCGGTCTGCAATAGCGAGGATCTTCATTTGTTAAAGTTATTTGTTAATGCTACGTTTATCTTTTCTTTCTCTTCAGCAAATCTTTTGTCCATAAGTGCGCTTTGTTTTTGGCTATTTTCATATAATATATCATCCTCTTTCACACTTCTTTCCTCTTCAATAGCTTTTACTTCATCTTTTTTTATATCTCTTATAGAATTCATTGCGATTTCAATTTGGTCATTAAGAGTTTCGCCTTTCTTGTCTCGGATGGCATCGCTCACTTTACGACCAATGGTAAGAGGATTCTTATAAACATGGGTATATTTTTCTTGGATATACATCTTGACCTCGCTTTCGAGTTCAAATTTGTTTTCGTTTGAAAAACTCTTGTCTTCTTCAATTCTTGGGGCCAGTTCGACTTCTTTCAGTTTTAGTGTAAACATTGTTTTTAGTTAAATTTTATAATAAAGCCAAACTTTTAATTAACCGACGGGGTTAAAATATTCAAATTTATACTAATATTTTATTCTAAAAAAATCACTTTATAATTTTCTATACATTAATTTTAACAAAGTGAATATTTTTTGCAATACTGACTGGAAGGTACCCCAATCGTGCACACTCCTTTAGATACTCACATCCTAACCAATTAACTGCTTTTGAGCAAACTCACTCGGTGCCATCTTCAATGCAGAATGTATTCTACTTGTGTTGTAGTAGTGAA
>Ga0209491_10002201_pt1 | contig 35476 bp, 46 predicted proteins | sample BON02_FD_187213 | JGI IMG/M metagenome (GOLD analysis project Ga0209491, IMG submission 187213) | Freshwater microbial communities from Lake Bonney liftoff mats and glacier meltwater in Antarctica - BON-02 (SPAdes) (version 2) | ecosystem: Environmental > Aquatic > Freshwater > Ice > Glacier... | reverse complement strand
CTATTTGTTTAGATGACAATTCTCCATAATTTGTAATAAAAATACTTAAATTTTTAATAAATGTTACATATTCTCCATTCAATTTAGTAATCGTTCCAACACTTTCTATGTCCGCTTTATTTTTTCCAGCGACAAGTCCATTTAATTCCTCTTGTCGAAGGTTTAATTCTCCAAGTAAGTTAACATTTTCTTTTAATGCTGTTCTATTTCTTTGAGCATATAAATCATTGGATGCTTTTATATTTTCTCTTATCTTCTCAGTATTTATTCCTATGATTTTTCCGTACTCGTCAAATTCAATTTTTGCATCTGGTACGGTTTTAAGTAAATTTTGGATAATATCATTTAGCTCCTTTTGTTCATCTTTATTTAAGATTGTTTTATCTTTTAATTCGTCATATCGGTTAATTAAAACATTTGTTTCTTTGCTTAATTTTTGTGACGCATCCCTATTTTTTAAATATTCAGTAGTAACCTCTCCTGTCTTTTGAGCTGTTTCTTCTAATGATACATTTAGTTTTTGGAAAATTTTATATAACGCATATAAAGCAACCGCAACGATGGCAAAAGCATTAGCCTTTATTGCTGCATTTAATTTAGCCCAAGCCAATGAAGCCCTAACCGTTGCTACTGAACTAACATTAAGCCCTTGTGCGGCTCTAATTGATGCTAGTCTGGAAATAACAAGGGATCGGCTAGATAAATTTAAACTCTTAGTGAGTATATTTGTTTGAATACTTGAAAGAATTACCGCTGCTTTATATAATAACCACACCTTAGCGGTTGTTACTATTACATTTATAATCGTTTTGAAATTCTTTGCTAAAGATGCAATACCGTTCTTTAAGCTTTCACCAGCCCCACTTGCGTCGTTTAGGTCTAATATATAACCTTCAAAAGCTGACCTTAACAATTTTAAAGAGCCGTCCAATGTGTCTAGCTCCTTCTCTGCCATTCTCTTAGTTGTTCCAGCAGCATTGTTTAACGCCTCCTCTAGTTCAGCTATCGAACCAACGTTTTTAGCTATTAAAACTGCGGAAATAGCGGCACGAGTATCGAATACTTCATTTGCTGTTTTTAGTTTCTCCGTGCTATTTCTTACTTTATCTAAAGCAACTTCATAATCAATTCCTTCTTTAGCGGCAGATATAAATATTTTTCTTAACGATGTACCCGCGATTGAGGCTTCAATTCCAGCATCTGATAGTTTCCCCAAAAGAGAAGTAACTTTAGTAAAAGGAACGCCTAAAGCGTTCGCGGCTCCCAATACTTTAGGTAAAGAAACTTTCAGCTTTTCAAAATCTAAAGCACTTTTTGCTGTGGATAAGGCTAATATATCTAAAACTTCTGGTGCATCTGTAGATGAAAATTCATCCATTGAGTTTATTACCGCCCCTGTAAGTTTTGCAGTATTAGCTAATTCTGAGTTCATCGCGATTGAACCCTCGATTGTAGCCTCGGTCACATCAATAATTTCCTGTTGGGTAAAACCTAATCTTGAAAATTCAACCTGAAGCCCTGCAACCTCTGTAGCTGTTTTAACAGTTGATTCACCAAGCCTTCTGGACTCATCCGTCAACGCTTTCATTTCTGACTTCTCTACTTGTAGTACTCCTGCTAAAGTTGCATTTTGTTTTTCAAAATCTTTAATAACGCCTAGAGATGTGCTTATTGCACGTACAAATAAATATATACCGCTAGTGACACCCAAAGCTCCAACTAAAGACCGAAAGCCTCCTGCTAATCCCCTTACAGCATTCCCGTAATTACCTACACTTCTTTGAGATTGTCCAACTGTTTTATCAATTCTTTTTAAAGCTGAATCTGTCTTCCTTACCTGAGCCCCCAGCCTTTGATATTCTTTTGTTTCTTGAGCTGTTAGTTTCTTTCCACGTTCTTTTTTAGCAGCAAGATTTTTATAAGTATTTCTCATTTTATTAAGCTCGACACTTAATTTTTGATAATGACCTGATAATTTAGAAGTTAGAATAGCCTCCTCTTTACTTGCTTTATTTAATTGATTTGTTTCAACCCTTTGTTTTTGAAGGTTTATATTTGTTTTAGAAGATGCGGCATTCTTTTTAGCTATTGCAGTTGCAAGAGCTTTTTCGAGCCTATCCTGTTCTTTTAAAGCAGCATTTACCTGTTGGTTAGATTTCGCATTCTTTTTAAGCCTTTCGTTAAGGTCTTTGGGCATCCCACTATTAAAATCTTTGGAAACAGTTTTACGGGCATTTTTACTTACCGCAAGTATTTTTTTATCAATAGCCTCCCACTTGGAGAACATTTTATCCAACTCGGCATTTGCCTTGTCTATTGCGGATTGATATTGATTTGTTGCCATTATGCTTTTGGTAAATTATCTAAAGTTATTATCCATTCCTTGACTGAGATTTTTCTCAAATCTATATCCCTTTTTAGAATGTTTTGAACAGCCACTTTTATTTTTATTAAATCACTCGTTTTGTTTTTCTTCTCAAAATTTTCTTTATCACTTTCTAACAAAACTAGCTTTGTTTTTACTACTCCAATATGTTTTTTAAGCCTTTTTATCTCTTGATTGTGGTCTTTTGAACTGTTGTAAAAAAAATGCCATTTCCCTAATTCTTTTATATATGATTCTTTTAATTGCTTCTCCATTTGAGGTCTGGATTCTAACTGAAATAATAATACATTAGCTTGTATTATTCTTGTTTCTAAATCACTTAAATCACTCCATATTTCAAAATACTGTATTGTCTTATTATTTTTAGTAAGTGCTGCATATTCATTTAAAATGTCATCCCATATCTCAATAGTCTTTTCAGGAACTTCAATATCACCCCACCCGTCATAACCATAAACCAACCATTTGAAATTATTGTCTTTTCTTGCTTCTTCAAAATTGTGCATAGGCAACTCACTACAGTCTTTATAAAGTCTTACATCTTTTTTATTATCCATTCTAATAAGCGATCGAAAATCTCTTTATTTATTATTCCTTCATTATTAACAGTAAGCCCAAAAATGTCCTTTCCATATTTCTTAACTAACTTTGGCGTTTTACTGTCGCTCGAATTAATTTGAAATAACCCGTTTTTAGCAGTGATATAAAACCCCTCGTAGAAAGAGCCTGTATCTTTGAGCGTGGTACGGTCGTACACTTGTCCGCTCTGTTGCTTTATTTGAACTGTAAAATTTGTATAAGGTCTTAGCAGCGATCCCTTGGAATCAACCCCATCATCATACAGTTGTCTTTTTGTGTTAAAAAACACTATCTGCTCTTGTAATTCAGCGATAATAAATAACGCTCTGGATTCAAGATTTACCCGTACATCTTCGATACTCTTTAATTGTTCATCAAGTATGCCCGATACACCCATATTCCTTTATTAAACCCCCACCGAAGCAGGGGTATAAATTACTATACTACTGTATAAGATAGTACGTTTGAACGGTAGTGATCTCCGTCAACACCTACTACTACATAGTTGTTTCCAGTCCCTAGACTTAACAGCCCTTTCTCCCCAGATGCTAATGCAGCAACTGTTAAAACAAACGTTCCGCTTGTCACACTGTCATCTCCTGCTGTTGGATTAGAAGCCCCACCATCAATTGATTGAATGAAACTTGCATAATCTGCAACGCCTGAAAATGCTTCGCTTGTATTTTGAGCGAAAACAGCCTTTACAGCTACCGTAGTGTCAGTGGTAGCAGGAGCGTTGACAAGAGATAACTCTATTTGTGTAACTCCTGTTTCTTTACGCGCGTTCGTGTTTACAATGTGCGCAAAATCGCTATCTAATTCTGGGCGGTCTACAAATTGGAACATAAGCCCCTCTTTTTGTCCCGCTGAATTAGAACCTAGCTGCAACTTAGCAGGCTGTATCATTCCAGTTGTAAAGCCTTCAAGGCTTCCGTCTGTGGATTTTGTACCCCAAATACCCTCATTCGTCACGATAATAATATTCCATTTCCTGAACCCCTTTAACGTGTGCAATGCTTTGTTAAAGAACATTCCATTCGTATAAGTTGCTAAGAAGCTGTACTTCCCTTCATTGGTTAAGAATTGCGTACCATCGGCTAAAGTTTCGGTGGTATCTTCCCCTCCATTCTCTTCAAAGGTATTAACCCCTGTTAATATCTGCAGCTTACCCGCAAGTATTAGTCTGCTTAGTTCGCTTACATACGTTTGACCAGCGTTGAACTTCTCTCCCGGTGCAATTGCCCAAATAGCCTTAGCAGCTGTAATTTGAGAAATACACGTTTTTGAAGTTTCAGCACCGATAATAGTATCTAGTGAGCATAAGCCACTGTTTATATCTTCTGTTATTGTACTCATTTTATATAGTTTTTATATGATTTAATCTGTGATAGTGTTAGCGTAATCGCCTCGCCTTTAATAAAATGCAATTTCGGACTTCCGTCTGCATTGCTTCCCACTCTAGCCGTCACCTGTGCTATCCTCTCATAGGTGTTTAATTTTGATTTTTCGCTTTTTTTAGCCATATTTATGGAATTAAGCAGTTATTATTCATTATTATTTCACATTCTAATTCGACGGCATCCCAAAGATCAATCTGGGCATTCTTGCTTGCGTCCGAATAGTTTGGCACTCTACTAGCTGAATAGCCGTTGGGTAGTCTAGTAATACTCGAAAAGTTTAACTGCTCTAAGAATCTCTCCAAAAGCGGGTTTAAAAAATTCTTATAACTACTCTCCCATCTATCGTTATTCAACATCGAAGCATCTAATTCACGTACTGCCAATACAAATTTTGCATTTCGGGTGATTTCGTTGTATTGCCCATCACCTTTTACCTCGCTTTTGTCCTTTCCCGTCTGTAAAATTATTACGGGGTAGGGCTGGTCTTTTAAAACTAAATACGCGTTAACGTCATTAGCATCTTTAGCCCAATAAAAGTTAGGTGCAAATCCGTCAATAGATTCTATCCTGTCAATTAAAGCCTTTATTCCGTCCTCAAATATTATCATATCCCTTGAGAATTAATAGATTTGTGAGCAATAAAGTCCGTTGCTGTTGGATAGTCCGTACTCTTATCTGTTAAGAACTGATACAAGGAGCGAATCTTGCTGTTTGAACCTTGATAATCAATACCGCTACCAAAAGCCGTAGTAATTAATAAAGGTGCGCCATCCTCGCCTTGATACCCTTTTATAAACTTTCTATACCTTCTTACCGATGTATCTATCGCTGAAACCGCTTGACTGCTTACCGCCTCTGGGCTTTGTGTTCCCATAGTTGTAAATACGTCCTGCTTCTCCTGCATAAAGTGGTAATAAACATAACAGCCTAGGAATGGATTAGAAATTAACCCATCCCATCTAACTGCTATATTGTTGACTGTATAATCTTTACCGTTTACAAGGTCTAGGATTGGCTGTGATGCCGTTCCTAGGTCTGCATATTCAGTAACTAAAGTGTCATAAAGTGCAATTCCTAACCCATCGATTAGTATTTCACGCTCACGTTCATCAATAGCCGCCTGTATCTCCTCCGTGAAGTCTGCTCCATTGGCAGAAACCCTCGCGTTTGGAAGTTTTAGGTAACTTGATTGAAAATTTGTGAGTGTAAGGATCATATTACTTTTTCTTAGATTTTGCTTTCGGCTTATCTTCCGATGCTAATTTAGCTACCTTGTATTTGTAAACAAGTTTTGTCGCCAAGATGCTTCCTAGGGTAAGTTTATCACCCTTCTTGCTTCCCGCATAATCTTTCGTTAACTCTACTTGAATACTCATTTTAGACTGGAGTTGTTGCCAAAGTTACAAGTGCTGCATCTACGTCTGCAACGCTTCTAAATCCTGTCTTATCAACAGTTCTAACAAGCAATAGCATTCTTTTACGAGCCTTAATAGTCATTTCATCTTCTGTGAATTGAGTACCTATCATCCCTCTTGAGATTACTACACCTGACTTTTCGTATATACGAGCATATCGTCTATCACCGATAACAATCTTATTATCAGGCATATTTTCATCAACAACCACAACCAAACCACCTATTGTTCCCGTGTTTTCATCAAAAATGTAATTGTTGTTTCCGTCTTTAGCCAATACTAAATCTTCCATTGTAGAAGATGAAACAATTAAAATATCTGGACGGTATTTAGAACCTCTTGTTCTTGTGATATCGTTCTTTACTTTAATCACTAAATCTTTCAAGTTAGCAGCTGCAATTCCATTAGCCACTGCTGTGTATGCTGGTGCGCTTGTTAAAAGACCTTCTAAGTTTTGACCTGTGTTATCTCCAGTTATAAGCTGAGAATCAATTTCAGTGTTTACGTTAACAGTTAAAAACATTTCTAACTCAGCCCCTGCTTGTGCTTCATCTTCCCAAAATTCCTCCGTTACAGGTAAAGTATCTCCTACTTTCCGTAAGTCTTCTGAATACCATTGCCATTTAGCAGTAGATTCTGGAAAGGCTGCACCTTCGGCAACCATCGCGGCTGCTCTTACAGTTGTCGCGGCATCCCAATCACGATACCGAACTACGCCTCCTGTATTGTTATCTGATATTGAAACTTTTGGCAATACATTGTAAAGGCTTCTTTCTTTAACACCTAATTGCCCTATCTCTGGTAAAAAGAACCCTTGCGCGTTGTTAGTAACAGAAGCAAGATTTGTCAACGCTTTGATTTCCACTTCGCCTGCTCTACCGCCTGCAATAGCTTTAATCTCGTCTTTGTTGTCTGCGATTTGCTTAGCTATGCTAATAACTTCGCCTTGTCCTCCTTTATTTTTCATTGCTGTGATTGCCTCGCCTTGTGTTTTAAGGGTTGCTTTTAATTCCTTAACCGTTTGGCTGTCCTCCAATGAAGGGATTGCTTTAATTGCATCCTCAATCATTTTAGTAACCGCCTCTGGATTAGATTTGGCTTCAATAGCCGTGTTAATGTCTGCGATTTGCTTGGTCTGAAATTCAGCCGTTAGCTCCGCCATCTTGCTTGCGTCTAATTCTGCAAACGTTTCTTTTGTATATCCTGCGTCTTTCAGGAATGTTTCCCATTTATTCATTTTTTATGAATTTAGATTAATATAAAATTGCTTTGATTGCAGTGCTTTAGCGGCTGCTATTTGTTGAGTGCTTTTCTGCGGCTCAATGTCGTATAAGGTAGGCGTGGCATCGTTGCTTCCTGCTAACACCATACTCCCCTCTTTGTATATTTTTGCTTCATAAACCGCCCAAAAATAACCCATTTCATTGGCTAACTCCTTATTGGCAATTACTGAATAGTGTTTATCCCACTCTTTTTTTTCTGCTTCAAAACCTTCTTCCGTAGTGTTGATGGCTAACTCCATCTTAACATATTGCATCCTAATTGAATGCTCCACAGGGTCATTGTCTTTATATGCCAAAAAGCCGTCTTTGTTAGACTTTTCCGTTAGTTTTGACTTGAATATCAAAGCCTCTGTGTTTCCATCAAATGATTTGCCTAAGTCCCTCCAGGGGATTGACTTGACAATTATCTCAACATCTTTGGGTTGGCTTATAACTTTACCTACGCTCAAATCGTGGTTTATAAGTAGGTATGTCTTTCCCGTTTGTTCGCCTGCGCTTTTAGTCCACATACCGTCAAGGTGTAAATCCTCGTGGCTGTCTAAATATTTAGTTGTATTAATGACTGGATAAACCGTATCGCCATACTCAATAGGTTTGCCGGGCGTCAGTCCTTTAGTTGTATATGTATCAATAGAACTTGTAAATGAAGGTATGCCGTCCGTCATCTTAACAGCGGCTTTCTTAATTGCTTTGATTTCGTCTTTACGTTCTTTTAATTCCGCAAACATTTCAGCCTTTGTACTAAACTCCTTATCTAAACTTTTACAAAAAATCATTTCGTTACTGTTTTTTTCTTTCTATCAATCACCTTCTTCAGCGTTTCTAAATCTATCTCCCCAACGGTTTTAACACCGCTGTCAATTTTCTTTTGTATTTTATCTTTTAACTCCTTATTCATTGCTTTCAATATTAATACCCATTGATTCTAGGAATTGATTAGGCTCTATATTCGTACCAGAGAGGTTGCGTATGGCAGTAGATAGCTTCAATGCTTTATCTGCTTTCTGATCTTCGATATATTGCATAATAGGCAAGTGGTATAGCGTTGCCTTAAAATCCCCCTCAATCTCAAAGAATGATTTGTAAGAATTACAAAAGTCATCTAATTGATTTTGCACAACGTTTTGGGCAAGATTAACAAAGGCAGTCTTTTGATTCTCCCAAGTTGCACCGCTTTTGTCTAAGGTGTACAACTCTCTAGGCACGCCAAAGGTGTTCATTATTACCATTGAATTAGCGGCTACACTCTCTGGTATTCCTAGTTGTGTCATAGGTACGTGCAATGAAATAGCGTCTAGCCCTGCTGTTGTTACCGTCACATTTCCCTTGCTCTTTCCTAATCCGAAACCTTTAAATGAGTTCTCTATTTCTGTTTTCTCTTTTGGATCTAGCGGTCTTGAGATAGCATTGCCCTTAACAGATGACGAAACAATGAAGCGCCCCGCCTTCTCTAAAGCATTGCTCTCTGCCTTTAGTGCTGTGTTTATGTTCTTAATGTTTTTGGAAATTGCCTTTAGTCTGGAAGGTGCTGTTAATAAGAAGTTGTCAGATAGCCCGTTCGCAATATCAAAGAACGGAATTACCTCCTCAACGTTAAACGTTCTATCTTGCTTCTGCTCTTTGTATCTGAATTGCTTTTTATTGATAGAATCGACATCCCCACTCTCAAAGATTAGTCGAGTAGGGAAATCGCTATTGTAGTTTACTTTTGAAGGGTCAAGATTGTAGATTGCGCTAGGCTCTTTTATCCCTTCTGGCTTTATTGGGTATTGATATACCCAACCATAGGCATACTTAAAGAATAAGTATTCTCTTAAAAAGTCTTGTTTAGATTGTAAGGGGTTTGGATTATTAAGTCGGTCTAGTATTGGGTGTTTATCACTATCGTTAATAGTGAACTTAGCTTGGCTAAATAAGTCGCTTATTAAATCGACACAACGAAATGCTACTGGATTTGTTAATAAACAGTCGAGCTTATTGCCAAGCTCCCAGTCGGCATCTTTATTGCCGATTTCATACCAGACGTTACCTTCTCGGTCACGTTCAAAAAAGAAATTTTTAAACCAATTACTCAGCTTAATTTGGGTCGTACCTTATGTACCTTTCTTATTTAGAGTGCTTTGATAGGATGGTGATAGTTTGTTTGGATAGTACTTTCCATTGCTCAAATCATTCATATTTCCACAAGAACAAAGTACTTTACCATCAACTAAATCTTCTCCTAGAAACTTTTTCTTCGGACAAAGACACAACACCCTGTTTGCAATACTACAATTTTTTTTTGAGTTATACAAATTATTTATTAATTACATCCATTTATCTGGAAACAAATCCTTGCACGTTATCCAAAGACCAGTTGCGCTATCTGGTGCATCGTCATTGTAAGAGCCTTTCCTGTTTAATTTATCGTCTTTCATATACGCAAACATCTCACGCATAGCTTTGTCGTACATAGAACCAGCCTCATAGTCATCTCGGAATACCATATAATTACGTACAAATCCGCTATTCTGAATCATACGGCTGTGCTTATTAGTCTGCTGACTAAAGGGATATGTTATACATCCGACATTCTTTTGTAGTTCTTCAAGATAGCCCAATCCTACACCGTTCACCTCTACCGCCATGTGTTCTATCTTATTCTCAATAGACTTAAATGCTATCTCTGGGATGGTTATGTCTTGATTATCTTGGCTAAAATACCAATCGTAAATGTAAACTAAATCCCCAACTAAAAAGCCAATTGGCATACTCAAGGAATCTGTACCTCGATCAGCTACATCTATGAAGCAAACAACAGCTTCAACATTTTCTAGGTTAAAATCCTTTATACTGAATGTTTGTACATCCTCGCGCTTGTACAGTTGCCCTTGCAGGTCGCTAATCCAACCTCCGAGGACAATCTCGTTATAATCCTTTGGGCGGTTGTCCCGCATCTTCTCAAATGCTGCTATTATATTAGGCGGATTTACCCTACTATCAACGTCTAAATAGCTTGTGTGAATGTATAAGATTTCATCTTTAATGCCGTTGAATCCCTCTGGTACTTCTCGCTTTCTAAAGAACTCCTCAAATATCCAATGATCTGTAGTGGTTGGGTTTAGGATTAAAATAGATAAGTTTCTTCGGTCATTTGAGCGTATAGAGAAGTACACCTTTTCAAACGTTTTATAGTCTGGGATTTCTTCTGCTTCGTCTGTTACTTGTACATTAAAATCTTTTAATGATTTTAGGTTTGCCGTCTGTCCGCCAGATCCCGCCTTAATTCCTTTAAACGATATTAGTCCGCCGCCGCATTGTGATTTGTATTTATTATTTGCGAATGTCAAATAATCCTCGTAGTGGTTAATCGCTATCTTTTCTTGAATCTCTGGAATAACGCTATCGCTCATTGAAACGTTGGTGAATCTCGTGTATAGTATTCTATAATCGTAGTGTATAGTTCCATCGACTGCCCAATCTGCAACCTCGAAGGATTTTGCTGAATACCTCCCGCCTGTCATTATCACTTTATCAACCTTAGAGAGTTTAGTATAGTAGTCTTGTTCTTCTTTAGTTGTGTCTTTCTCCAGCTTTTCTTCAACTAGTGACCAATCCCAAAGGGGCTTGTATTTCTTTGATGTTACTATTGGTTTACTCAAAGTGTTTTTTCGGGGGTTTCTTTTTATTGGTAGTCACCTCTACGTCTTGTTTCGGCTTACCATCTATCTGCTCCATTATCATCTGAATAGCTTTCAGGCTATCATTGCCCTTCTTGCTCATTGCCCAACTGGATAGCTTCATTGCAAGCTGCATTTGAGTAGGTAGTTTTAAAACTACGCTCCCATCTTCATTAACCTTTACAACTTGATTCGCTGGCATGGTTACGTTTCCTTCCGCTTCTAGTAGGTCTTTTAATTGGTTACGTATAGATACAGGACGCCCTCCCTTTGTGGGATCTTGTATTGGGAACTTAACCCCTTTCTTAAGATTGTCTAATTTCTTGCTCATCCTCGTTTCCTCGTCGTTTACTTAAAATTAAAAGAGTATGTTATTCTGTTTGAGCTATCTGATTTCCCCATTTTTTTAGATGTTTTTTCATTTTTAACCTTATCACCTGTTCCGTATTTTGCCCAATTTTTAGATTCATTTCCCATCCTACCCGCTCTTTTTAATAGCCATTTCTTATCCCTACACATTGCATTGATTAAACTTGGCGTTGTAGTTGTTAAATTAACATTAAAGCCCTCTTTTTTAACTATCTCTGAAACCTCATTAATAAATCTCATTCCTATTCCGATTCCTTGATAATCTGGCAGAACAACTAACCTATGAATTCTTTTCCATCCTTTTCTCATTGGGAATTGTATAACTCCTGTATGAGCCACAACCTCACCGTTAACTACCCCTAAAAACTGCCTACTTGATTTGAGTAATTTCTCATCTAAATAATGATACTTTTTAAATGGCTTCCAATTTCTTTCTTTATCTGCTTTGTTTGCTTGATAGATTTCGAGTTTAATTTCCGGTCGCTTGATTTCGCCAGCACAAAAAAAAACTCTTGTTTATCTGTATCATATATCCAATCAGGCTCCAACCATTCTTTTATATCATAATGACAACTTACAGCTATAAATTTTTTGTCTAATTTTCTAACCGCTTTACTTATTGCGTAACTTCCTGTTTTTGCAACCTCCCTATTTACTACTGAAGTAAATTCATCAAAAGCTATAATCTCTTTTTCCTGCAATATCGCATTTGCTAAATCACATCTCATTCGTTCACCATTAGATAATACCCCATAAGGCTTTAACCAACTCGGTGGGCTTGCGAAACCCACACTTGTAAATACTTTCGTTATATCTTTAACTCCTTTCCCTTTCGGCATATCATCTATCACAGAACTTTCTTGGTATTCGAAATTACAAAAACAATCTCCAAAAACTTCATTTGCTATTGTGGATTTTCCACTTCCTGAACTACCGACAATTAAACCTACATTCCAATCCTTGCCATCAATATCTATATTGCCTTTGAAGTGCTCTTTTATATGTTGTGTTTGTAAATCAAATGCGCCTACAACGCTTTTAACCCTGAAGGTGTCTTTAGCTTCAATTTCTCTTACAATGTTAAAACTCGGCATACTAAACCATCATTTGTTAATTTATTAAATACTGCTTCTTGCTCATCTTCATTGCCACATTGAACGATCACCTCAAAAGTTTCCTTTAATGTATCTGAAAGGTCTTTATCTTCTGGTGTTAATTTCACATCCTCTTCGTCCGTATTTATTCCCCATTCTTCCAATATACCTTCATCAATTTCACTTTCCAACGTTCCAAAGTCAAATTCAATGTTAACCTTTGCTGTTTGATTATCTGCAAGGGCAAACTCTCTGCCTTCGGGAGTATCTAAGTCAATATCGTTTCTACGAACAGCCACAAGAGTATCACCGCTAACATCTACAATAGTAACTTTTTCAAGTCCTAGTTCCGCGAAGTTCTCGGTGGTTTTATTTCCTGCTATTATTTTATTGTTTTTATCTATCAGGATTGAACGCCCTGCTCCAAATTTAGAAAGTGATTTCTCCATAAGGGATTTCCCGTATTGTGTACCCTTATTGAAATTCTTATCGTCAAATGTTAAGTCCGTTACCTTATTGCTTTTCAATTTATTAGTTTATTAGCTATTATTATGAATATAATTATTGCAGTTACGAAGGCAAATCCAATTAAAAAGCCACATCCTAAATTGTTTTTCACTTCTATACTGTAGCTCATTGGCTATTGTTTACCTTTATCGTGGGGATGGTTGTTGTGATTGCTCCCAATCGGTTGTAAATGGAGGCTGTTCTGTTGTTGTCATCAAACACTATTTTATCCCCTTCTTTGTAATTATCTGGTAATTTCACGTAGTATGCCATTTATTTTGAAAATAACCCTTCTCGCTGTCTTAAGATGCTTTTTTGTCTGCTTGTTTTCTCCTCTCTTGAAGGGAGAAGGATTTATTAGTTTACGCTAAAGTAGTAAAATTAATTGCAACCCTTTCTATTTTTCAATTCTATTTTTAATTTCCGTATCTCAAAATTATGTGATTTGATCCGTTGCTTTATCATATTGCTTGTTATATCTTTTAGTTCTGTGAAGTCGGGAATCATTTTTAAAACATCATTATATTGTTTTATAAAATTCTTATCGTATTCAAGGAAGTTATCAGCTTGCTTAATTTGAACTATAACTGATGCGTGGTCTCGATTAATTACATTCCCGATTTGAACCAGGGAGTATGCTGTTTTTATTTTCGCAATTTTGGAGTATATTTTTAACAGGTCTGGGTTTCCGTTTTTTTTGGTTTTCTTTGAAATATCACGGAGGTACTTGGTGTCTATAATTTCCTTTATCTTTAGAAGTTCAGTCATATTAAAAAATTAGTTGTGATAATAGTGGTTAACATCAATGCTTTTGCTCAACGCTTAATGTTTTAGTTTTTTCATCATAAGTACCATACCCTAAAAAGTTGTCTAATTCATCAAAAACATCTTTTGTTTCGCTATTGTATCTAATTGTTTTTTGTTCATTAAACGAAGGATTACACTTCATTAAACCAGCACTTATGCCAACACCGTTTATATCACATTGCTCTTTTGCCTTTTTATTTTTAAGTTCTGTTCTTTTATCCATCTTATTATTTATTTAAGTTATTAAATTCTCAGGTTGCTTGATTTGTTTCTTTGTGACTTTCCCATTGCCATCCATCCAAAGCCATAACCTATCTCCTGTATCTACGTACCTAATCCATTGCACGCTTTGAAACTTTCCATTCCATTCGGTGGTATTTGGCACTCGGAACACTCCTATAACTTGGTACGGATTTCCTTTAGTTGATGTTTGTATCGGTAGGTATTTATAAGCTTCGTTTCTCATTTTCCTGTGAATTTATCATGCCAATCTATAAAGTCATCCATATTACGGACAATTAAATAAACCCCTCCGGCATTATTTATCGCATCTTGATATTTCTTTTGAAAGTCAGACTGTTTGTCTTTTCCGTATTTTATTTCTATTTTAACGGAAACGGCAAAGGCTGAATATAGATTCCCCTCCTGCGGCTTTGGTTTTATCGTTGCCGAAATATCCGCGCTGCCTTTAGTTCCTGTCCCGGGGATCCATTCCACACTACCGATTGTCCTTTGCCTCCCAATAACATCTGTGCTTATTTTCGTGTTGTCAATTGGTCGTCCTGTTGTGCTTATGCGTTCTGCTTGCCCACCTGAAAAGTTAATCCAATCTTTTACGCAATTGGTTAAGGCGTTCGCTCCGTTCTCTTTGTACTTTTTTATCGGTCTTGCATGGTCAGGGAAACGAGGGTAACGCAATCGGTTGTCTTTCAAATATAATTCCAATAATCTTATTTTATTTTCCTTGGTCATATAATTTTATTTAATTCACTTTGATAAGCTAAGTGAGCATCGTATTCGTTTTCAAAACTTCCTAAATTATCTTTTCCTTTTAAAATATAACCGTCTGGTTTCATTTCTGAAAGTATTTTTTTTACTTCTGATTTTTTATTAGTAAATGTCATAACCCTAATTCTTTTTTGTATTTATAAATAGCCTGCGTGGTAATTCCCAACTGCTCAGAAACCTCTTTAATATTAAGTTCGGGATTTCCTTTAAACAGTATCTCAAATTTTTCCTTATTGGTTTTGTTCTCGTTTTTTCGTATTACTTTTTTTATGTCCGCAGAAGCAATGCTATCAACTTTCACTTTCTTCGCCATTGCAATAAAATACTTACTTAGTTTTTCAGCTTTCAAAATACTTACTTTGGTAATCTCACTCGGTATTTTATTTTGATATAAAAACCCATCCATTGTATTAATCATTAATGCAAAGCGCGGGATATATGATTTTTGTTTTGGCAGCATAGACTTCATATATTCATTTTCCGAATCGCTATTTTGAATTTCGGTTATTTCGTTAAATATTCTAATCCATTCTTTTTTGGATTCCTTATTGAATTTAACAACGTGGCTTTCTATTTGGCCATCCTTGTTACGTACGATCATTTTATGTTTTATTGTTTCGTAAAATGAAACTACGGTATCGTGAAACCATTGTATAGTATTATAATTCATTTCGTCCTCGTTGTATTTTTCCACTTCAAGGTCGGGATATGATAAAAGCATTCTATCCATAAAACCGTTATTCTTGTTTTCTTCGGTATAAAATGAATTAAATATACTCGGCTGAATACCTCCTAAAATTGGAATCATAGGACTTGCAACAAAAGAACCGGCTCGCGTTATACGGTTAAGGTTTACGCTTTGGCCTGACCACGTAGACAACCAAAATTCAAGATCCGAACCCTGTTTATATTTATTCATATCCTTAAACCAGCCAGCCAGCTCATCTTTAAAAACCCCTACTGCATTATCATTCTCTTGGTGTAAAGAAACCAATGCTTCGAGTGTAATATCGTTTGCAATGAATTGTTTTTTCACTGGTTTATGGGTTTCTGGATGTTCCTTTTTTTCTTTTGCCGTTAGGTTTTCGTAGTATTCATATTTTTCAAATTCCTTTATGTAGTTTGAAATTTCCCGATTGTTTTGCTTTTCCAAAGGGAATATGATATTTGATATTGAAGGCGTTTTTCCTATTCCGGCTTTTCCTACAACGGCCATCCATATCGCGGCGGTTTCGTTCCACCCTTTTTTTACCTCTATTTTTAAGCTGTTCCCTATACAAAGGGAAATTAACCAAAGCATCGAGCAACCCATATAATCTACGTTACTATTTAAAGTTGTGGCACATTCATAAATATAAGTCTGTATTGGCTGCGGAAATATCTCAATAGGAAACTCAAGGTCTTTTTTATTAATTATTATTTTTTCCTTTGGTTCGGTTTCCTTTCTTACTATCCGGCTTCCATATCCATCTTTATAGATTTGCTTTGTAGCTTCTGAAAAATCATCGTTGAAATTTTTACGGACGTATGCAGAAAATGCGGAGTATTGTTTTTCGTGTTCGTAGATTGTACCGGTTGAAAAAAGGTACATCAAATCCTCGTCTTTATAAATATAACCGCTATGCGCACTTTCAGCATTGTGTCGCTTTATTATGTACTTATTATTAAGGTTTCTAACGATTGTAAAATCATCGCTTACAATATCCCAAACCTTATTTTTTTGATTAAAGTCGTCCCACGGAGTAATATCTCCTTCACTTGTCTTGAAGTCGGATTTTGTTTTTTTAGGTACATCTAATCTTACCGGATCAATATAATTGTAGGTTTCTGCAATGTTTAAAAGTATATCCCGATCCTCATCACTTATAAAATCAATATCGTTATATGTTTTATCCTTTAGAAAATTATCATAAATAAACACATAACCCCACCGTCCACGTGTTTCAAGTATAGCCTCTTTATGTCCTTTTAATTTTGCGAGTTTACGATTTCCTTCAACTCTTTTTGATTTGTAAAGAATATGAAAGCCAGCATTTCTTGTTTTAGTAATTACAAACTTATCGTGAAAATCTAAAATATTATCCTCAACAAAAGAAATAAACTCGTCCCACCATTCTTTTTGTTCTTTGGCCGTGCTGAATACTTTTAGATCAACATCCAAACATTCAAGAAAGCCGAACCCAGTAACTATTCCAACGTGTTCGGTTGCTGGCATTTCCGTACCGTCTTTTTTTATGTACCCGCCTTTATAATTAAAACGTTTTTCAAATTCAGTTTTTGACAACTGTTTTGATTGTTGGCTTAGCCAAGCATAGTTAGGTACTTTATCGTTCGATACTGTTATGAGCGAAAACCCCTCGTCCAGTAAACGTAAACATCGTGAAAGTGCTATCATATTTGAGTGAATTTATAAAAGAACAATTCATTCTTTTTATTTACAAACTCAAATAAAAAATCTTGTGAATAGTAGCTTATGAATATTTCCAACGGTATAAAACCCTCAGCTATACTTGTTGACATTTCAGCAAAGGCCAGCTTGTGTATTATTGCCGATTCCTTGTTCGTGTCAAGATCTGGTTTATTTGTAATAAATAGTTTCATATAAATAAAAAATAAAAATCCCGATATTCATTCTTCGGGTGTGGAGGTCGAAAAAATCCTATCGGGAATAATAATGATTTCAGTTTCCACACCTTGAAGTACAAATATAATAAATTAATCAATATAAATAACATTAATATCAAATTCCTACAAAATAAAGCACTTTTTTAAGTTGCAACTCGGTTGCAACCATTTGCAACCCCTAAAAACTCCGTAAACCCTATAAAATCAATACTTACAACTAAGTTGGTTGCAAATCGTGTTTTTTAAAAATATTTTTTAATTTTAAAAAAAAAATTACTACTAACCAACTTGCAACCAACTCGGTTGCAAATCTTTGTCAACCCTTATAAATAGTATATTCTATATGCAACTAAGGGGGTTGCAACAGTTGCAACTGTTGCAAATCTTATATAAAACAAAAAAACCGCCCAGATAGGCGGTTTAATTGGTATCTTGGGGATATTAAAAAGGAAGATCATCTTCCTCGTCTGCAACTTGCCCCTCTGGGGTTGCATTGTGTGTTTCTTCTTTTTTAGCTGCGTTGGTAATATTCCCGTCGTTCCAAAAAACTTTTCCGTTTCCTACATAAAAACGTGTTTTTTTTGCATCTCTTTCCTCTTTGGTTTGAGCTACAAAAGCCGAAATATTTTGTCCATATTCATTCGTTTCTTCATTTGTGGAAATTGTAATACTAATTCCTTTTTCTCCTTTCTTTGCCAAAGTATCGGCTAAAGTTTTTAATGTTTCTACCTTAAGGTAGATCTCTGATAAACTGCTCATTGTTTTATAATTTAATAGTTAATAAATATTCTCTAATTTGGTCAACTCTTTTACGAAGGTCGGCGATCAATACCTCATCATATTCAATAGTAAAGGTTTTGATTCGGTACTTCTTATCCAGCTCATTGTAATCGTGTTTTAATTCCCACGGAGATATTTCTTCGGGCGTGTTCAAAAGAACGTACACAAGTCTTGCTTTGCGCTTGCCCGTCAAAGCCATATACACTTGTAATTGATAGAAATAATCCTTTGTAGGTATCTCGTTATCAAAAAGAGGAAAAGTAAAAGCGTCCCAACTCACTTTAATATCCAATACCTCATCTTCCAAGATAAGATCAGGCGTTCCTGTAAAATGCGTGTCCGATAATGGGAGTTCGTTTTTCAGAATAAACGGCAAATCAAGCCATTCAATAGCCTTATCTATTGCCTCATCTTCTAATAGATTTCCTTTTTGCGTGTACTTGCTTGAAAAATCTTTTTTGATTCCGTAAATCTGTTCTTTAAGCCAATCTTCAACAAAGGTTAAAGTGGTTTTGCTAAATGTTTCTGATTTGCTACGCGGGTTCGTCATTATTAAACCGCTGGACGAAGCTCTTACTTTGAATTTTTCCATAATATTTTTTCATTTTCTTGGTTAATATCGTATTTTTCTTTAATGTCCTCAATTGAATAAACTCCACTTTCAATAGCGGTTTTACACTTATCCCAGTTCGGGTGTTCAGGTGATAATTCTTGTAGCGTTAAATCAATAGTATAATTCATTGTATCCTTCCGGTTAAGGTCTGAGCCAAATAACTTTCCTAAATGATCTGCAGCATCTTTAACTGCTCTACTTTTTGCAACCGGGAACGCCATTCCTAATGCACCGTTATTTATGTTTGATAAGTCGGCAGGCGAAGTGCCTTTTTTAGTCTGCAATTCAACTGCTCCGATTCCGTCGTGAAACTCCATCCCGTTGGTTATTGGATGTAGATAGTGAACACGAACCACAACGTAAACGCCATTAAACGAAGTACCCTCCCGGAGTATTTCAATACGGTATTTCTTAAAGATAGTCTTTAAAAGGTATTCAATCCGCTCAATAGGTAAGTAATCGTAGCCTTTTATAAAGGGATGTGTTTTTACCCAGTCTTTAGACGGAGGTTGATTCATAAGTACTGTAAATTCATCATTTTTAATTGCAAGGTCTTTACTGCTGTAAAGGTCTTTAATTGCAGGTAATTTTTCCATAATATTCTAGTTTTTAAGTTTAATAATAACACATTAATATAGTATGCTGTTCATCTTTTTCATCGAAGAAATAAGACGTGTGTACATACATTCTGTCGCTTGCACAGAGATACCATTTTAACATTTTTAATGCTTCATCCCTGGTTGTGTATTTTAATATTGTAGTTTTCATATAAAATCGCTTCTTTTAACTCCGTTAAATTCATATAAATCAACTATCTCAACTACATCTTCTTCTACTTCAATTTCAGGAAGATTGTTTAAAAAGCTGGTTTTTAATTCTATAACCGTCATGTCTAAAAGGTGTGCCTGCTCCTTTGTCATTTCTAAATAGTTTGTGCCTATTGTGTATTCGTCAATTATCACTTGATCGCCCTCAAAGTCTATATAGCAATCTAAGTTAAAAAATTTATAAGAGCCTTTAATATATATGACTTGTGAATGCGTTTCTTGAATGCACAAAGTTTCTATTAGTTTTTTGAAAGTTGGGTTTGTAATTTTCATAATTATTTGATTGATTTAGTTTTTCCTTTAGAAGTTAATTCAATATAATTTCCTGTCTTTCCACCTCTTGGAGAGTCATTCCCTGTAATAAAATCAACTGCAAATTTTAACCCAGCGTCTTTTAATATTTCAATGGTATTTTCGGTTCTGTCTATATTTGTTGTAAATCTTCCACTTCCAGAAGTGTGACAAGTATAAACTCTTTCTTTGGTGGTCAATAATTCTTTTGCATAGCCATATCCATTGCTATTTTTAGAATTTCCTTTTGTTCTTTTTTCAAATGTTGTAGTTTTCATAATATTGTTATTTAAGGTTTTAGCTTTATTGCTTATACAAATATACACAATTTAATTCAATTAGACACTAAAATTAATATCTTTTTTTAGTTGGTATATCTAAAAGTTTGTGTATATTTGTTAAAACTTTAAACTTTAAACTATGAAAACAGAAACCAATACATCAAATCAATTTGTATCTACACGGCTCAGAAACGCATTTGACCGAATAGATATAAACACCCTGGAGGGGATAGAAGATTGCAATCACCTTATATTAAAAGCAAAAATATGGGGATTAAATGATTTAGCGGAAGAAATGCAAATAGACTTAGATTTTGAACTAAACGAGAAAATATAATGATAAAATTAACTGAAAAAGCAAAACAAGCCCTTAACGAGGATATTAAATTAAAACTATCACTTAGGTTAGGCAAATCGTATTCGACCATTAGAAGGTGGATTAAGAGCGAAAATGACAAGCTTACGACTATTGAACGGATTGAATTAATAACAGAGCTTACTGGATTAAGTGAAGCTGAAATATTTAATAGATCATGAAACTATCAATAGAACTTATAAACGGAAGATGGCTTGTGAACGGTAAACGCCTGGAGAATATGAACCAAGACGAGCGAAATGAAATTGATAATCACATACGGGATCTAAAAGCACAAATAGAAGTATTTGAACTATTGGATCAGCAGCGAATCCAGCTCGAAAAGCCCCGATTTTTTATTACTAAATTATAAATTATGATCCCAAAAGAAAAAGCAAAGGAATTAACAGATAAGTATATGGATGCTGATTATACCGATATTGGTATTCACGGAGCAAAACAATGTGCTTTGATTTGTGTAAATGAAATGAGAAATATTGCAATAGAAATATTTGCAGAAATGGACAATGATGATGATTCTTATAATGATGAATATTTAAACAATGTAAAAGAAGAAATAAACAAATTATGAAAACTAAAATAACACTTTTTAAAATAGCAGTAGTAATCATTTTACTGCTTAATGTTTTTACGCTCTTTTCTCAAAATAAAGTAACTATAAATATCTCACAGGATGCTAAACTTTTACTTGTAGGAGATAATCACGGGAACAGCGCAGGAACTTTAGATATTGCAATCCGTAGCGAATGGCAGGCAAAGCAGGGAGCTTTAGGTTATATTTTTATCGCTCCTGAAATAGAGATAGCAGACCTTCAAGAAACGTACAAAAGATACTCCGCGAACGTTGGCTACACCTTTAATCTTGGACGTGTCTTTCAAAAAAGAGAATTAGAAAATATTGAAACGACTGCCAGTATTGGATATGGAGTTATAGACCATTATGAAGGATTCCAAAGTTGGGGTGCAAATTTTCAAATAAGCTATAAGGTTTTTAAAAAAGTAAAAGTATTTCTTGATTTAGAACTGACCGAAAGGCGGGATCTATCTTTATGGAATGAAAAATATAATGATTTTCAAAACAGAATTAAACCTAGTGGAAAGTTTGGTGTTAAAATAAATATAATTGATAACTGTATTTGATGTTATGCTCAGTACAAAACTTTGAAATTATGAATATAGATAATAAAAAAAGCAATGAGCAATGTGCTATACACGGTGTTGTAAACTGTAAAATTACTGCTTTAGTAACCTACTGGAAATTCACAGATGGAGGACACCCTATGCTAGACGACATCAAGACAAAAACTACTAAAATAGTTGAAGTAGATAAGTTGATAGACATAAACGAAATGTTTACAAACTTAATAGACGTTAAAATACTAAAGTAATTTTATTGTTTACAACGTTAAGTATATGAAACGTTGCCAGCCAAGACATAACAGATAAACAATAAATTTTGAATTATTAACTAACTTAAAAAAAGACCACAAAGGCAATGTTTTATATACAGTGTTATGTGATGGGCGGGTTTAAAACTAAAATTAAATTTTAAAACTATGTGTAATATAATAGTAATAAACAAAGGCGAAAAAGAAATAGAAACGCCAAGACAGTTTTTAGAGCATTTTGGATTTATGGCAGAGAAAGAAACCTACTATAATGAAATTGAAATGGATAGTTGTTTGTGTCAATGTGATATTGAGAAATCTTTAAAAAATAAAATACTCTTTAAAAAAGACTGTGGCGATTTTTATGTAGGGATGTTAGATGAAGTTGTCGGTGATGACGATTGATAGCCTTGCACATAACTACTATTATCACAACTTACAAAATTAAACCTATGGAAAAGCAAACAAAAATAGAGCGTTTCAAAAGAGCAGTCGAAAATGGAGCTTTCAATATGGAAGAAGAATTAACTAAAATTGATAAAAGGAGTAGGAAAAGCCAGCTCCTATAATTGGAGATAGTCCGTTTTCTGAAAGCCCGTAGCCTGCAAAAAAGGAAAGCCCAAATCTTTTTTTAGGAATAGACAATGTATAAGCATCCAGGCCAGTAGTCTTAACGTGAACATTAGAATTAACCGCTTCAATCCTGTATTCTGTTTTAAAAAAGCCTGTTTTTTTATCTCCAATAGCGAAACTCAAAGTGTTGGGGATTCTAATTTCATCGAAGGAAATACCATTTTGATTCGAAGAGCCTTTAATTTCATAGAACTTATCAATCTTTGACCACGTGCGCTCAAATTTAAAAGGTATAGTATCTCTATACACTATTTTTACGGTATCTATTTTAATTTCTTGCTTTATATTTCCAGCCGCTATGACTTTCTTATACTTCTTTATAAGTCCCTTTAATTGTCCATTTTCATCATTAGTATTGTTGAGTAATATTTGAAGTGATTTCTTATCACCTTGTAAAGCTATTTTAGATGCTATTTCTGCTCCTTGTGCGTTCTTGTAGTAAACTATACTATCTGTAAGAAAATCTATCTTATTATCGGCTTTGTTTCTTTCTTGATTTGTCTTTGAACATTGGTTTAAAAAAAGAACTAAGAAAATAATTGCTGCAAAATAAGGGATATAACGTTTCATAATTGTATATTTGAAGGTAATTTTTTTTCATAATATGGAGTTGGTTGCTCCAAATAAAGCCTTTAACATCTTGTTAGGGGCTTTTTAATGCAAGAAAAACCAAATAACCAAAAGCAATATTAAACACGCTGCTATCCTTTTTATTATTTTCATAAAATTAACTCAAAAGTACGTGCATAATTTGCAATTAGCTCCCGTTTGTCATTTCCATTAATACATCTTCTTGCACCTTCATAATCTTTTAACGTATCATTTATATAGTCGCTAATCTTTTTCCCTGTGAAACTTCCGTGCTTAAAGCCATAAGTAAGAATAAAGAATGAGCTTTTTACTTCCATTACCCTGTCGGGGTATTTAACAAAATCAATACCTAATAACTTGCTGAATTTTGAATAGTTAGCTTCCCAAGTGATTTGCACATAACCACGCCCGTAAAAAGGAAAGTATCTTAAATTATTTTTTCTCCAATTTTCACTTAACCAATAAGCCTCTTTAATCGGTAAGAATGTTCCTGCTGTTTCGTGAAAAACGGTTGCAAAAATGTATGTCCATTGCGGAGTTGTAAAATCTTTTTTTGCGCTTTCGTATAAATTTAAAAATGCCTCTATTGCTTTTACTTCGGATTGCGTCAATCTTTTATCTACATCAATATATTTTCTGTAATTTTCAAAAAATAATTCTTTCATCGTTTCTATTTTTACAGGCTTCAAATCAAAAATCCATCGAAACCAATTTGTTGGAAAGTTCATTTAGTTTATTTTGCGTAAAACTTCATTTTCATACTTTAATTCAGCTATCATTTGCTTTAGTTTCTTATTTTCAGTCATTAGCTTAGACACTTCCAAATGAAGTTTACTATTGTCTTTTTGAAGTGCCATCACCGCCTTCCTTTGCTCCTTATTCTCCCCTTTCACATCATCAAGCTCGCTTATCACTCTGTCGATTTGCTTGTTGGTTTGTTCGGTAAACTTATCATAGGCGAGCTGCATGTTTTGCAAAGCACTTGCTTGTTGATCCTGTTCACTTATTTTTTTTGATTTCCTCCCGCTTAAAAATCCCACAAAACCAGTTATTATCGTTCCTAAAGTTGCTGCAATAGTTTGCCAATTGTCTATTAAAAAATTCATTTATTCAGTTCTTTAAAAGTAAAGCCAGTTTTTTTCTTAATCATTTTGCCCTTTTGATAGCTCATATACTTTTCATAAGCCCCCCAAATGAATACTGCCGAAGTCAAAGCCAGTCCTTCTTCCTTCATTATTAAAAGTGTGCCACCGATTATTAAAACGGCTGCTCCTGCAATTTTTATTTCTATGTTTTTCATAATTCTTCCCATATTATATTAAAATGCTCTAATAAAAAGTCTTTTGCTTCTTGTAAATCAGTTGTTTGGAAAGTCTTTGTCCACCTCTTTCCTGTATCCATGACCTGCGTATTAGCATCATACCCTCCATAATGAGGAGCTGTGTCTGAATATCCTTTGTGATTTATGTAGTATATCATTGCCATTATATTAGTCCTCCGTCAGTTATAGTCCAACCTTTTGTTCCTGTTAAATAAGTTCGGTCTGCTGTTGCTGCTGAACTGTATTTAATTGTACCCATCTCTACGCTTAGATTGTCTTGCGCATTATTTCTCCATCTTGTTAATAGAGCATCATAGTTGGCAGAACTATAGTTGGCAGAAGTTTTCGCACGCATAAAGTTTGATAAGCTTAAAACCGCTGCAAAATCCCATAAACTTATATCGATGTTGAAAGCTTTTGCGTTATAAAACATATAATACATAGTAAAAACGGCTGCAACATCCCAATTACTTATATCGCTGTTAAAAGCTGTTGCGTTATAAAACATAAATGACATATGAGTAACACTTAAAACCTCCCAATTGCTCAAATCGCTGTTAAAAACAGAATCATTTCTAAACATACTCGTCATATTAGTAATCCCTGAAACATCTAAGTCCGTTCCTATTGATGTTAAATTTGAGCAGCCATAAAAAGTGCCAATTCCATCAATTAATCTAAAATCTGTTCCAAATTGCGTAACACTTTTAATCTTTAATTTATCCCCATCATTGTTAAATTTAAATCCTGTAAAAGTGCCAACACAATTAATTTCTTTAATCCCACTACCGTCAGGAAATGTGATGACATTGTCTGTATAGGCTGTAATAGTTTTAATTACAGAGCCTAAATAATATACTTTAAAATCATAAGTGCCCAAACTAATTAATGGTAATGCTATTTGAGAAGAAGTTGAAACCCCTGATTTTGTCGTATCCCAAGTGCTTATAAAGGCAGGGTATTCTACAACAGCAGTCTGCCTACTAAACATATATTTTTTTAGACTATGCGACATCACTGTTAATTTTTATAAGGTTAGTACCTCTTTGTATTATGCTTACCATATTTACGTATATATTACGAAGCTATAAACGTGCTACCGATTATTAATACGGCTGCTCCTGTAATTTTTATTTCTATGTTTTTCATAATTTTAAATTATATTATAGTGTACTTACTAAAGCAGTAAAAGCACTATAAGCACTTTCATTTCCAGCATCATCTCTAGCTTTTGCTTTAAATTTATAAACCTTACCAGTATTTAATCCAGTAAATGTTCCTGAAATTGATGTCACAGTATATGTTCTTATTAAGATTGATCCTTCATCTCTTAGTTCTAACACATAGTCCACGACAGCTGTATTGTCTATACTTCCTGCAAAAGACCAATCTAAGGTAGAAGATGTTGGATTATTTAATACTAATGAACTAGGTACTGTAGGGGCTTCTGTATCAGGTGCTTGTGAAATTATTCTTCTTCTATTATTTGCTAAATCTATTGGTCTCATTTTTTATGAAATTAGTAAAAAATAATAAAAACAATCTGTTCCATTCATTGTATATAGCCACATTTCAAAAGATGCGCCTACTTTGAAATCACTTCCAGGCAATAAGGTCGCTCCTGTTATTGTGGGCAAAACGGTCTGCCCAGTTGTATCAATTAATCTATAATGCCAAGCGGTTGCTACTTTTGTTCCAATGGTATAAGTTGCGTTCCACTCTGATGTTGTTTTATAAATTCCATAAATATTATTTAGCTGCAGTACAGTTCCCGTTGCTGTTGTTGGAACTACTGCTAAATTATCTCTTGCTGTTGCAGTTGAGGCTAAATCCGATAAATTGCTTGCCTTTGCCAATTTTAAATCAACTTCTGCTTGTATTGCAGAAACTTCCCATTCAGTTTCACCTCCAAACATAATTTTATTCAAAGTCGTATTGAAATACTGCGCTCCTTTTACGTATGCAGGTTCTGTGGCGGTTGTGTATTGACCTAAAATGTGTATTCCTGAAAGTTTAATGTTGCCTACTACGTCAAGTTTTTGTGTAGGGATAATTCCAATACCGAAGTTGCCTCCATTAAAGTAAGTATCTCCTACTCCAGCATTTAGTACTATTTTTAGAACTGTTTCGCTGTTATAAAGTTCTAAATGTGCATCTTGCGTCCCATTACCCGGGACAAATACAAATTTCTTAGCTCCATTTGCTGCTTGCATTTGATTTTGATAGCCAGTTGTATATAATACTTGAGAATTAACACCTCCTCCTACATCTAAAACGTGAGTGGGTATTGCCCCAATCCCTACCTTACCGTCAGCACTTTCTTGAATAGCACTATCTCCCAATACACCCGCACTTGTGTACTTTACTACTTTACCTTGCGTTCCTGTTGGCAAAGTTACCACTCCTGTAAAAGTTGGTGAGGCTATATTTGCTTTTAAAGCCAAATTAGCAATAGTAGCAAACAAACCTACTGCCCAATCTGTAATTACTTTCCATACAGGAAATTTAGTTGTGCTTGCAATATCAGCAACGTTGTTTGATTTTAAATTAATTGCTGTTTGTTGCGTATCCTGAACATCTTTAAGTACCTTACCGTTGTTTGCTGATAATGATATTGTGTTATCTAAACTATCTAAACCATCATAGACATCACGCTGTGCTATTGTTGTATCTACGTCTAAACCATTGAACGTTGGAAGTCCGCCAACTGATTCTCCAAATTTATCAAGTGTTACTTTATTTAAATGTGAATGCCTATCTGCTGTATTCAGTAATACATCTGAATCATCATATACTGTATCTGTATCTGTAAATACCGCTCCAACTGGAACAGCAGTTTCTACTAAAGGGTGAGCAATGTTCGTTTCTTTAACTGTGTTTAAATCAACTTCTGCTTGTATTGCAGTATCATCATATACTGTATCTGTATCTGTAAATACTGCTCCAACTGGAACAGCAGTTTCTACTAAAGGGTGAGCAATGTTCGTTTCTTTAACTGTGTTTAAATCAACTTCTGCTTGTATTGCAGTATCATCATATACTGTATCTGTATCTGTAAATACCGCTCCAACTGGAACAGCAGTTTCTACTAAAGGGTGAGCAATGTTCGTTTCTTTAACTGTGTTTAAATCAACTTCTGCTTGTATTGCAGTATCATCATATACTGTATCTGTATCTGTAAATACTGCACCTAACGGTACTGCTGTCTGTACTGTTAAACCATTAACTTTTTCAGAATCATCTACTATACCATTATTTGTAATATCATAAGTAGATTTAGACATATCACCACCACCAGTTACATCTGCTTGGGTGATTAGTTTATTTACCCCAGTAACAGGGCTAACTGTATCAGCATCTTTCAACACATCAGTATCATCATAAACTGTATCTGTAGCAGTAGCAATATTTATTTTTATAAGGTTAGTACCTAATTTTCGAGCTATGTAGCATAGTCCTTTTGCGTCTATTGTAAATGTGCCACTTGCTACCGCCGCTGCTCCATTTACACTATAAGTCCATCCCGCTGCTGCCGTGCAAACTATGCTTGCGTCTGCTGCCCCTCCGCTGTTGTCTAAGAAGCCCTCAAAATTGTCTTGATACGTTTGGGTGTTTGGATTAATCGTTGTGGTAAATCCTTCTGTAAAGATTGTGGCGGCATTGTGGATTGCTTTTAGGATTGTGTTGGCATTCCAAGCGTATTGCAGATTTTTTAAAATTTCCCGCAGCTTAAATTCTACATTAATATAAAAGCCGTCATAGCGCAAATAAATATCATAAAGTTTGTCGGCTTGAAATTGAGTGAATCCCATATACTTGATAGGCTTGCTGCCACTCGATATGCTACCATCTAAATCTACCGTTAAATTTGCAATTGATACATCAGCTGTGCTACTTCCTAAAAGCACTAAGACATCACCATCGCCTGTAACTACAAATCCCGTATCTGCCAAAATAGTAGCTGCCTGTGCTGTTACAAATGCTGAAACAGTAGTATCTTCATCTGTGTCAAAAGTAATTGTATAGTCAAAAGCTCCAATAGTTAAAGTGGCTGTTCCTCCCGTTCCTGAAATTGTAAAGAGCCATAGCCCTTGTACTTTAGGAAATTCAGTCTTACCCGTTGTGTCAATGACGCCTTCTGCTTTCCCGTTTAAAGCGTATGTGCCAATCGTAAAAGTGTCTTGCGTGTTGGGCGTTCTCGTATTAAATCTAAAGCCTAAAGGGTTGCTCAATTTTACATCGGCAGCTGCAAGTAAAGAAACGTATTCTGCAGCCATTGTTGGCGTTGTTCCTGTTGGCGTTGTGCCATCGCTTGTTATATCCTCAAAATCTGCTGCAATAACATCAGTATTTGTACCTCCAATTATTTCTTGAACACCTAAATAGAAATAAGTTTTTTCAACACCACCAATAGTTCTTCTGAAAATTCGCCTAACCGTCGTAAGGTATTCACCTCCGCTATTTATAGAATCCTCAATACTGGTTGCTACGGCTAAATCGTTTGGATCTCCAACCGTTTCAAGAACCGTTCGATTGATTAATCCAACATTAGACGCGTCTTGGGTTGTTGGAAATTGTGTTTCTAATGTTCCAAAAGTCCCTGCCCCTGCTTCGTGCCAATATTCTTCTCTTATATACGTGTAACCAACCGAACCAGAAATAATATATTTTCTTGGTCTGTCAATTACAACAGCCGTTCTACTATTTAATTTATCAATAAGTCTACGTTCATAGGTTCTAGTGCTATCTGTTCCCGCAAGCGATACGTGTTCTACATCTACTGTAAAATCTGCTGCTCCAATTTGCACAATACTAAATTCATCGGTATCAGTTTTCACAATATCGTAAACCATCCCATTTCCATAGGTTAAGGCAGGTGAAATAGTGGTAACGCTGCCCCCAAAGGCAAAGCCTGTTCCGTAGGTTATTGCCCTTATTTTATCGCCTATTTGCATCCCTAAAGAGTTGGGGATAGTCATAGTAAGGTCATCGCCCCTAAATAGTATGGTAGAGTTTTTATCCGCTACCGCTAAAGTATAATCTGCTACTTTTGCCACAAACCGATTGCCGAACAAAACATTCCCCAGCATTTTATAATCAAGCCCAGCTACATTTACCACAATGTACTCCGAGCCATCCGCAGCAGCGCGCACCGTTAGATTTTCAATCTCCTGTAGCGCATCAACCCTAAGCTGAATCGCGTTTACCTGTTCCTGAAGTGTTATTAAACTCATTTTATCGTATATTTGTGTTTATGCTTTTCGCAATTATATTTTTTGTCATTCTTTACTTTATGCTTCGTTCTAAAAAATCTAAGTCTTTAACATCCCTTGACCTCAAACAAATAGACGAATGCGTTAAAATCGCCAATGAAGCCTTTGAAAATCGAGTTCGTGATATGAAAATCGAACAACTCATTAACCCACCACAACAGGATAAAAACTATTAGCCGGTCCTGTGCCGGGTAAACTTTGCTGAACTAATCCAAACTCGCTTGACATATCTACAACCGCCAATTGCACTTTTACAATTGCCCTTTGTCCTTTATGCTCAATGTCTGCTTTTGAAATAGTTGTATAAATTATCCCATCAATCTTATGGTATTCAAACTCGTTAAAAACGTCTGCTATATTCCCAGCAATTTCACTAGGAAATTCAACTAATCCCATTTCATAAATTTTTCTTGACTTAAAATCAATCTTAGTCTCTCTATTGTCTAATTTTTGAGTGTCAATATCAGCTTCCGATATGCGCACTAAAGGCGTATGAAATTCTAAGTTTCTTAAAAATGAAAACCATTCAAGATCATTTGTATCTGTGAAAGAAGGCGTCGGATAAGCATCTAATTCGGTATCATTGCTTTCGCTCCAAGAATCCATTATGTGCCATTTGCTAACCACAAAATCTACCTCTGGTATTACCTCTACAACCTCGCTATCATAGAGTTGAGCTGTGTCGTTATTAGCTTTTAAAGCTATAATTCTTATAAAGAACAGATCAAAATCGATTGTGCTTGTGTTTACCTGAAAATCATATGTTTCATAAGGCAATTCTGTATGTATGCTTTCAACTTTAACCCCTGACGCTGCTATATTTGAACTAATATTTGTAACTGCATACTCAACGCCCGCTTCCGTATATGTGTCTATTATGACAGCCGCTAGATTGTCATTGATTATTAAAGGCGTTCCTTCTTCATAAAAAGCGGGGAGATAACCATCATAGCTATGTGTGCCCGTTACCGTTCCCGATGAATTATACGTATTGCCCGGAGTAAAGGAAATAACAGAACGTTGTAGTGTCGCGCTGTAAGATATATCAGCTTCTAAATAGGTGTTTCTGTTAATATTATCAGTTCTCAATTGTGGAACAATAAATATTTCACTTTCCACTAAATTATTACCACATGCATTAATTACCTGAACGGTATGATTTGTATAGCTGCTTTTAAATTGAATGTTAAATTTCTGCCCCTTTGAATAGGTGTTTTTCATCGCGCTTGACTTAACTGCAAAGGGATTTTCCCAGCTAAGGAAGTTAAACGGATTAGAAGTTAATCCCGTTGCTCTATTTGCGAACCGAATGCTATTTTTACCACTTATAAAGAATTTTTTAGGTATTATAAAAGGGTTTTCATTCGTTGTAATGCTAAAACTCTGATACTTTATACAATTAAAGTTATCTTTTATAACAGCATAAAAATCACCTTCCGTTACAGACGTGAAGATATTGGAAGCCTGAAAGGTTGGATCTTCATCTAACGTTGTAACTATCGCATATTGATGCGCTGTAAGATGCAAGAAGGTGTTGGCGTAAATAGTAACCGTTGCTCCGATTGAATTTTCATTTACATCTACGTCTAAAATCTCTGAATAGTCGGGAGAAATAGTATTATAAACAGATGCTTCAGCCGTCACTTTCACATTAATACTGCTTCTTGGTACTGCCAATGTTTTTGTGCTATTATTGAAAGATGCATCTTCAAATAAAACGACTCCGCTTTGCTCTATTTTTAAAGAAACTACATCTCTGTTGAATCCAAAAGTTCCTAAAGTAGTATCGCAAAAGTCAGAAGTATTTGCAGCATAATCCAATACCTCAAGCAAAATAGGGTCTGGTCTCGCATCTACCCCTGTGCCTGTGGTAATAAAAGTGGTGGTATTATGTGTTCCATCTACAAAAGAATCGAAATGTGCATTTAATGGGTGCTCAATGGTAACCGTTGTGGAATCGTATGTAATGTTATACTTTTCATCTCGATTATAATCTAACTGAAAGGCATTATAATATTCATATACCTGCTTTGCAATGTTTGCGTTTATAGTAACAAGCCCGCTTTTATAGCGTGTAGGCACAAAGGTTGAAAGTTGACCGTTGCCAGTAACATCAATGGTTTCATTACTAACGTCCCCCGTTTGTGTTCCAAATGTTAATATTATGTTCGATGCCATATTAGTATTTTAATGCTAATTCTATTTTAATTTCATCTCCTATTTTAGCTGATAGTAAATACCCGTAACTTTGATTTCCGTTAAAATCTTTAAAAGGAAAAGTTTTGTAATAATTTCTCTTAGGTATTCCACCTTTTAATTGAGCCACTAATTCAGGTGTGATTATTGTTTTGCCGTCTACTATTACGGGAGTGTAAAGCCCTCTTTCAAGATCGCTTAGCAATACATCTGAATTTTCAGGTCTTGCAACTCCCCCTATTTTAGTTGTTGACATCTCTGGACTCCCCTCCGTAGAGGTGTAGCGCATTTTACCATCAATGTAAAAAGATTTATTATACTCTTGCTTAAAATTCTTACCGTGTCTTAAAGCACAATTCATAGGGCTTAAATTGAAATTATAAGCCGTATCTTTCCTGTATAGCCCTGTAACACTTGAGAAGTCTGCTTCATAAGGTTTAGGCGTGTAAACGCCATTTGTGAGCGAACAATCAACAGCAAAAACATCAGTATCGTACTGGGTGTCCGAATCGGGATATTTGCTAAATTGCTTCCTGTAACAAAGTTCCGCTTCCGTCGGGTCTGTTCTGAAATCACAAGTAGCGTCGTAGGTGTTGTCTGTTTTATTTGCAGGCAATGAATAAGTATTTACCGTATGCGTCGCATTATATCCGAACACATCTTCATTTTTACCACTCTTGGAATAGCCTGCTTTAATACGAGAGTAAACTTTATCTTTGTTTATTTTATATTCAAGGTCTGATATAGTTCCTAAATTCACGGTCTTTTCGTCATCAAAGAAATATCCAATGTCCTCAACCTCTAAAATAGTCTTACTCCCTTCCATTCTAAGCCCAAAAGCAACGGGATTAATTGTAAATAGTAGTTTAAAAAGGCTGTCAAAACTTACCGTTGCCAATGGTGCAATGGTTGTAACTCCCGTATCTTCATTTGTATAATACATATGCCTTGACGTTTCGCCAGAAAATATGACTAAGTTAGCCCAATTATCTGTAATATGGTCGCTTTTAAAAGTAATATTTGGAGATAGTATTTCGACTATCCTTTCAAAGGCATCGTAAAGAGAGATGCAATCAACGTTTTTTTCTTCAGGAATATCGGTTTCATAAAAGCTGTCCTCTGTTTGGATAATATCGAATTCGTCAACGTCAATACCTAAAGTTTGTTCAGTAAATTCAACTAAAATACCTAATGCTAGGCTTTGCCCTTGTAAAAGGTCAATATCTATTGTTCCTGAATACACTATATGTGTTGAAGCGGATCCTTCCACTAACGTGTTGTAGGACAAAAGGTCTAAATCTGTACCATTTTCATATCGAATTAATAACAACCCTGCTGCGATAGATTCATCCGCATTAATAGTTACGTTTACATTAATATCTAGTTTTAAGTGCTTCTCCCTATTGGTATCTAAGTGAAAAATATTTGAAACTGAAGCATTATCATTATAAATATCATAATAATGAGAAAAAACGCCAACAAAATCTTCATCACTTACTGGATTTGCAGTCATTAAGGGAGTTATAAAGACACTTTGTGGGGCTGGTACAGATGTAACATTTTGTGAATAAGGCTCTGAATGCCCTTCACTGCGTAAAAATATAGCCCTGTTTTTCCAAGCCATTTTGGAACGTGTCAATGCAGGTATGGCATTTCCATTTATATCGGTAAGCCTGTCTAATTCAAAATCTTCACGACTATTTTTATCCAATATCTCATACAATGGATTTTCTACAAAATCACCTGTAATCGTGCTTTTATCCCATTTTAAGCTGTTAAAGTCTATAAAGTCAGTATTAGTTATTATGTAGTTATTGTTTTGCTTTTCTTCCCGCGTGCGCTTTAAATAACCATCTGCACCTTGTTTTCCATACTCATTAATAATAAAATCTTTTGCTTTTTTAATATATTGCTCGTTCAAAGTAGTCACAAGCATAATGCCGTCGGTTTTGGTGCTTCTTTTTATATCCATTTCCACCTGATCGCTATTAATAGGCGCGTCTTGAACCTCATACGTTTGTGTAGGAGTTTCAAAAGTGAAGCGTGTATTTTTTAAAAATGGGTGCATTATAGATTATTAGATTTTTGATTTAAATACATTTCTTTTGCAAACTTTGAATAATCAAAAGTGAATGGCTTTGGAGATTTTACACCGCTAAATCCTTTTTGGATTTGCTTTGAAACCTCTTCACCTATATTAAAATTATTTATTTGAGCTGATTGCACTTGTGAAAGGCGTTCTTGTTGGTCTATAATTGACATCGTTATTGCTTGTCTTAAAATATCATCTGTGTTTGTGGCTTTATGAATTTTGTCCCCTTTATTCATAAAAATAGGTTGGTTTCGGTTTTGGAACATTTCCATACGCCCATTTTTACGCTCTACTAATTCTTGATATTTATTACTTGGAGCATCGTTAATAATAGCCATACCCTCGTGAGTTCCCGATAAGTGTCCCTCTTTAAATTGTGGTATTGTTGTGGCTAAAATAGACGCTGCTGCTGCTACTCCTGAACCAATTACAAAGGGTATTTGTGCGGCTGCTGCGATTGCTAATGGTATTGTTACTAGACTTGCATTATAAATAGCGACTTGTGCTTTTATTGCCATCACTGCTTTAGTCGTTTCTATGACTATTTTTGCCAATGCTATTGCTTGACCGAATAGGAATGCCTTTTTTTCTATTTCCCGTTTTTTAGCTTCTAATTGTTGATTTCTCTTTTCTTTTTCTTTTTCAAGAGCAAATCTTTGATCTTCTGAAAGCCTGTCGTTATCTAAAAGAGCATCATAAAAATCATTGTTTTTATCTATTCTTTCATCGTACTTATCTGCTTCGGCTTGAAATATTGCATTAATTGATGAAAAAGCAAGGTTTTCAAGGTTATTATAAAAATCTTTTTTTAAAGCTAATCTTTTATCATCAAGCTCTTTTTGTTTTTCAATTATAAATTCTGCTTGCTCTTCTATCTCCATTTCATCAATATCTATAAATTTAAATATTGGGAAGTTATTGTCTTTTTCATTAAACAAATCAGCAAAAGAAATATCTTTGGCGTCATCAAGAAGATTTAAAGTATCTTCAAGCTCTTTATCAAACGCATCAAATTCACCTGATAATTCAGATACATTTCTTTTTAATACGTCTATTTTATCATTAAAGTCGTTAAATTCATCTTTAGTCAATGCTGTTGTATCTCTTGCTTTTTCAAGTTCAGATATTAATTCTCCAAAATAAGCTATTGAATTTTTAACCGCTTTACTATTTTCCTTTTGTGATTTAGTAACACCTAATATTGCATCAATTTCATCCTGCTTTGCTTTTATTGATTTTCGTGTTTCCACTACGCTTTTGGCTTGTTCGGCCGTAAGTGATTCATAACCTTTTTTAGTAAGTACCGCGAGTATATCTTTTAATCCTTCCAACTCGTCGCGAAGTGTTTTTAATGCTAATGCCCCTGCTGCTGCTGCGGATGTTTCTTCTTCATTCGCTTTCTTTTGTTTTTCAAGCGCTTCGATTGCTAAAATACGTGCGCTTTTCTCACCCCCAAGAGCAGCAATACTTTTTTCTGTTGTGTTAATATTATCTCGGTTCGCTTTTATTACCTCATTAATTTTGTCTATTTGTTTAGATGACAATTCTCCATAATCTGTAATAAAAATACTTAAATTTTTAATAAATGTTACATATTCTCCATTCAATTTAGTAATCGTTCCAACACTTTCTATGTCCGCTTTATTTTTTCCAGCGACAAGTCCATTTAATTCCTCTTGTCG
>Ga0209491_10002200_pt1 | contig 35481 bp, 39 predicted proteins | sample BON02_FD_187213 | JGI IMG/M metagenome (GOLD analysis project Ga0209491, IMG submission 187213) | Freshwater microbial communities from Lake Bonney liftoff mats and glacier meltwater in Antarctica - BON-02 (SPAdes) (version 2) | ecosystem: Environmental > Aquatic > Freshwater > Ice > Glacier... | reverse complement strand
CCATGGCGGGCAGACGCAGCTCTATCTGACGCCACTGCACGGAAAAGTGCAGACCATCAAAGCGCTGGTCGTCAATATCCGTGCGGCCTTGCAGCATGTCAAGTCTATTGCGGAGCAGTTGCCCAGCATCGACCGATGGGCCACGCTGCTGCGCTACATCTGCCAGCGCTTTGCGCCAACAATCACCAGCCCGATGCCTCAAACCGCCCTTTCCGGGTCGGGGTAACTGCCGGATTTAGGTTCAGCCGTACTGCCGCCCAGAGAACGCAGCACGCCGCGCCACAAAGCGTCCCTTTCCTCATACGGCTGCGGGTTTTGCCTGCCGCTAGCGGACTCCCAAACCGACGTCAACACCATCACGATGCCGGTTGCTGGCTGGATATACATCGTCTGGCCGTGAATACCCTGCATGGCAAAGGTGCGCTCCTTCAGGGGCATCAGCCAGAACTGGTACCCGTAACCAAAATAAGGCGTAGCCTTGCGCGGCTTGAAGGCGTCGGGCTGACGCGCCGGGTCGGTCGCATCGAGCAAATAGTCACGCGCAATGATTTGCTGACTGCCAACTTTTCCATCCACTTTTTCATCAACCTTGCCGTCATTGGCCAGCATCAGGCCCAATCGGGCCCAATCACGCAGGCTGGCGTTGAAGGAGAAATAGGCGTGCTCCTGGCCATCCGGCCCGATGCTCCAGTAAGCGTCGTGTTCGGCACCCAACGGTTGCCATAGCCAGGCCTGCGTTAACTCCCCCATGTTTTTGCCTGTGGCGGAAGTCAAAATGCGGCCCAGCACATCGGTTTCAGCGCTGGCATAAACAAACTTTTGCCCTGCTGGTGAATGTCTTTCAGTAATGGAGCGCAATACATCGGCTGGCATGCCTGCACCTGGGGCGCCTGCACTAGCGCGGGACAAGCGGAATATATCGTCGTTGCCGTCATAGCGCTCGGTAAACGTCAGGCCCGAGCTCATGCGCAACAACTGCCGCACAGTGGTTGCGCCATACGGGCTGCCCGCCAGGGCTTTGACATAGGTTTCTGCCGTGTCGTCCATTGAGGCGATGTGGCCGCGGGAGAGCGCTGCGCCTACCAGCAAGGCTGTGACGCTTTTAGCCATGGACCATGATAAAAACCGGGCATCGTCTTGGCGGCCATAACGGTAATATTCAGCCACGATTTCGCCGTTTTTAAGCACCAGCAAACCGGTGGCGCGCTGGCGCTCCAGGTACTCGGCCAGCGTGTAGCCGATATTGCGGTAACGATATGCAATAGCTGGCGGCTGCCCGACTTTCGGCAATACTTTTGGATCAGTCGCGCGGCTGACTAAACGGGTCTGAATACCCGGCACAGTGTGCAAAGCTGACCATGCACCGACGCGGTTTGGGTTGCTGCGCCAGGTGCTTCTGCTCCCTGTGGGGTAGTTTTCCGATTTGCCCAGCAGCGCTTCATCGGGCTCTGCCCAAGCAGGTGGGCAAAAAAAAATCAGCGCGAACAATGAAGCTATAAATGGAAGTTTGTACATGTTGTGGTCTCCAGGTGATTGATATTAGGCGAATGTCATGAGCCGCTGGAGTTCTGCATAAGCTTGCGGCCAGTCGCCCAGGCCACTTTCAGCGTTGATATGACCGCTCTCGCCGGTTTCAATCAGCCTGGCTCCCCAGCCAGTTGCAAAACGCTGCGCCATTGCAAAACCGCAAAACGGGTCATTGCTGGAGGCAAACACGATACTTTTAAAGGGCAGCTGTTGCAGCGGAACAGCCCAGCCGGGCAGTATGTGGCGAATGTCTTCCCGCTCGGTATCGGGCGGTGCAACCAGCAATGCGGCTTTGACGAGATGGGTGTTTTGCGAGTGCGCTGCCCATGCGGCTGCCGTCAGGCAACCCAGACTGTGGGCCACCAGTACCGCTGGTTCGCTGCAACTGAGCAGCACGTCTTCAAGCCGCGCGATCCAGTCTCCGCGCAGGGGACGCTGCCAGTCATGCTGCTCAACGCGCAGGTAACCGTGGTTGCGCTCCCAGCGGCTTTGCCAGTGGTCTGCGCCGCTGTTTTGCCAGCCGGGGAGGATGAGAATGTTAGCGGGGGTCACTGTTTTGCCTAGTAGTCACATGTTTTTAATGCGGCTGACCATTTCTTCAGCAAACGCCACAAACGCCTGCGCGCCTTTGGATGCCGGGTCAAACACCACGCCCGGCAAGCCGTAACTGGGCGCTTCGGCTAGGCGCACGTTGCGCGGAATCACGGTGTTGAACACCTTGTCGCCAAAGTGCTGCTTGAGCTGGTCGCTGACCTGCTGCTGTAGCGTGATGCGCGGGTCAAACATGACGCGCAGCAGGCCGATGATCTGCAGATCTTTGTTGAGGTTGGCATGTACCTGCTTGATGGTGTTGACCAGATCAGTCAGGCCTTCGAGTGCAAAGTATTCGCACTGCATCGGCACGATCACGCCGTTGGCGCAGCACAGGCCGTTCAGGGTCAACATGCTAAGGGATGGTGGGCAGTCGATCAATATGAAGTCGTAGTCTTTATCGACTTCACTAAGGGCCAGCTTGAGGCGTTTTTCGCGGCGCTCGACATCAACCAGCTCGACCTCGGCACCGGCCAGCTCGCGGTTGGCTCCCAGGATGTCGTAGCTACAGCCGGCATCGATCAGCTTCTGGCTTTTGACCCGTGCCTCGGCAATCGATGCGGATTCAAGCAGCACGTCGTATACCGTCAGCGCTAGCTTGCGCTTGTCGACGCCCGAGCCCATGGTGGCGTTGCCCTGTGGGTCAAGGTCAACCATCAGCACGCGCTGGCCGACTTTGGCCAAGCCAGCAGCGAGGTTAACAGTGGTGGTGGTTTTGCCAACGCCGCCTTTTTGATTGGCGATGCAGAATAGTTTGGCCATGTGGTGTTTTTGTTTTTCTTCGTGTGTAAAAGTGATTACTTCGAGATCGCCAGCTTGATGCCGAAGCCAATTAGGAGCATACCTGCGACTTTATTCAGGGCGGCGGTCATTTTCGGGCGGGCACGAATGCGCTCAGCCAGGTGGTAGGTCAGCATGACCGATATCAAGCCATACAGAAAAGTCAGCCCGGCAATCGTGATGGCCATCACGCCGAAAGTCCTCAAGCCCTGGTGCTGCGCCGGATCGACAAACAGCGGGAAAAAGGCCATATAAAACATAATTGCTTTCGGATTGAGCAAGGTGATCAGCAGCGCCTGGCGGAAGTAGTGGTGCGGCCTGATCTGCAAAATCGGCGCGTCACCGGGTTTGGCGATCAGCATCTTGACGCCGAGCCAGGCAAGGTAAACCGCCCCCGCCCACTGAACCAGGTGAAAGGCGGCGGGATAAGCCACCAGCACAGCAGACACCCCTGCCACTGCGGCCCAAAGCAATACCTGGTCGCCAGCGATAATGCCAAGCGTCGCGCCCAGCCCGCCAGCCATGCCACCCTTGCTGGTTGAGGTAATCAGGGCCAAGTTGCCGGGGCCAGGAATCAGCAGAAACACGATGATGGCGACAACAAATGCGCCGTAATCGGCAACGCCCGCAAATGATGTCAACATAGAAACCCCGGAAGTGGAGAGGTGAGTTTACGACAGGCGACCTAGCCCTTAGCTTTTTCGCATCCAGACAATGCAGCGCTCGGCCTGAAGGCCTGGAACGACCAGCTGTTCCACGTGAAACACTTGAATCGACTCGGGTAAAGCGGCCATTTCACCCTCGGGATGTTTGCCCTTCATGGCCATCCACACGCCGTTGTTTGCCAGCGCTCCGCTTGAGCATTGCGTGAAGTCGGGCAGCGAGGCAAAGGCGCGCGAGCAAATTACATCAAAGGGTTGTTCAATGGCTTCAACCCGCGCGTGCAAACCCGTGAGGTTTGTCAGCTTCAAAGAGAGCGCTGCCTGCTTGATAAAAGCGGCCTTTTTGGCCACCGTGTCCACACAAGTCACGGCGACTGTTGGACAGCAGAGGGCCATGACCACGCCCGGCAAGCCGGCGCCTGAACCTACGTCCAATAGCCGACTGCCCTGCTCCAGCGCCATGTGTTTGAGCTGTTTTTGCAGCGGCATAACGGCCGCGAGGCTGTCCAGCAGGTGATGGGTCAACATTTCTGCTGGGTCGCGCACGGCGGTCAGGTTGTAGACCTTGGTCCATTTGCCGATCAGGTCTTGATAGTCCAGCAACTTCCCGATTTGCTCGTCGCTCAGGTCAAGTTGCAGCACACCCAGACCGGCGCGCAAGTCGCCCTCAAAAGCGTTGCTCATGCTTCGGCCGTGGCCGTGGCGGGAACGGTGTTTTTCCAGAGACTCTTTTTGAGATGTACCAGCAGCAGCGACACCGTCGCAGGCGTGATGCCCGAGAGTCGCGATGCCAGCCCCAGCGTGTCAGGGCGATGTTTGACAAGCGTCTGGCGCGCCTCAAAACTCAGGGCCGACACTTGCAGATAGTCGAGGTCGGGCGGCAGTTTGAGGTTTTCGTAATGCGCGGTACGTTCGACCTCAACCTTTTGCAGGTCAATGTAGCCGGCATATTTGGCCGTGATTTCGATCTGCTCAATCACACTCTTCGTCACTTCTGCCATGTCGTCGCTCGCTACCATCTGCGCAACCAGCTCGGGGTTGGCGTATTTACCCTCTTCCAGCGACATCAGCCCGGCGTAGCTCACATCCGGGCGGCGCAGCAAATCGGCCAGGTTGTATTCGCGCTCAATGGCTTTCCCCAGCACCCGCTCGGCTTCAAGCGCGGGCAGGTTGTTGGGGTTCACCCAGATGGCTCGCAGGCGCTGTGTTTCACGTGAAACAGCATCGCGCTTGCGATTGAAGGCATCCCAGCGGGCGTCGCCCACCAGGCCCAGTTCCCTGCCCTTTTCGGTCAGGCGCATATCGGCGTTGTCTTCACGCAGCATCAGACGGAACTCGGCCCGGCTGGTAAACATGCGGTAGGGCTCGGTCACGCCCTTGGTGATCAGGTCGTCGACCAGCACGCCCAGGTAGGCTTCGTCGCGCCTAGGCAGCCAGCTCCCGCCATGATCGTTGGGCAAGCCACCGAGCGCCCTGCACTGCAGCGCGGCGTTGATGCCGGCGAACAGGCCCTGGGCGGCGGCCTCTTCATAGCCTGTCGTGCCGTTGATTTGTCCGGCAAAAAACAGCCCGCCAATGGCCCGGGTTTCAAAGCTGGACTTCAGTGCGCGGGGATCAAAGTAGTCGTATTCAATCGCATAGCCTGGCCGCAAAATATGGGCGTTTTCCATGCCCGCAATCGAGCGCACCAGGTCGTACTGGATGTCAAACGGCAGGCTGGTCGAGATGCCGTTGGGGTAAATTTCGTTCGTCGTCAAGCCTTCCGGCTCCAGAAAAATCTGGTGGCTGTCTTTGTCTGCGAAACGGTCGATCTTGTCTTCAACGCTTGGACAATAACGCGGGCCTACGCCGTCGATCTTGCCGGTGAACATCGGGCTGCGGTCAAAGCCCGAGCGGATGATGTCGTGGGTCCGTTCGTTGGTATGGGTGATGTAGCACGGCACTTGTTGTGGGTGGGCAATCTTGCTGCCCATAAAACTGAAGACCGGCACTGGCCCGGCAGTGCCACCGGGCATGCCATCGCCGGGTTGCTCAATGCACTTGCTGAAGTCAATCGTGCGGCCATCGATGCGCGGCGGCGTGCCGGTTTTGAGGCGCCCCTGCGGCAGTTTGAGCTCTTTCAGCCGAGCGCTCAGCGACAGCGCAGGCGGGTCGCCCGCCCTGCCGGCCGAATAGTTTTGTAGGCCGACATGGATCTTGCCGTCCAGAAAAGTTCCTGCCGTCAGCACCACAGTTCGCGAACGGAACTTGATGCCGACCTGAGTGACTGCGCCCACAACCCGGTCACCCTCTACCATGAGATCGTCAACGGCCTGCTGAAACAGCCACAGATTGGGTTGGTTTTCTAGCTTGCGGCGAATCGCCGCCTTGTACAAAACGCGGTCGGCCTGCGCGCGCGTCGCACGCACGGCCGGGCCTTTGGAGCTGTTGAGAATGCGAAACTGTATGCCGCCCTCGTCAGTCGCCAGCGCCATCGCGCCACCCATTGCATCGACTTCCTTGACCAGGTGGCCCTTGCCAATGCCGCCTATCGACGGATTGCAGCTCATCTGGCCCAGCGTTTCGATGTTGTGCGACAGCAGCAGCGTTTTGCAGCCCATACGGGCGCTGGCCAGTGCTGCTTCGGTTCCGGCGTGGCCACCGCCGACGACGATGACGTCAAATTCTTGCGGGTAGTACATATTAGACTTCAATCAGTTCGGTTTTCAGACCGACAGCCTGTGCCGCCGCAGCTTGGCGTTTATCAGCCGTCACAAACAAGTCAACTCGCGCCGCCTGCGCCGTACCAATGTGCAGAGCATCCATACCGCGCAGGGTTACCAGTCGCATGGCGGCAATCGCGTAACGCTCGGCTTGGCTGGTTAGCGGCATGACTGCCAGCGCATTAAAATCCGCATGAATGTCAGCCAGCACCCGCTCATACTCAGCATCACTGAAAGCGCCTTCACGCCACTGGCGCGTCAACGCTGAGGCAACTTCGGTTTTGCAATGCACAGCCGCCGTGATAGCACTGGCCAATGCCTGCAATTGCAGTACGCGACTAACGCCTTCCTCGCCGCTGTAGCGCTTGAACATGGCAGACGCATCAAACAAAACGTTCATCACCAACCGCCTCCGCGCTCTTCAATGATCATTTGTGCACCCGATTTGCTGGGTGGTTTGAGGTAATTTAATGGCTCAATAGGGGTCTTCCAGTGTGGCACTTTTTGTTCCGCCTGCGGCTGCACCGGCACCAGTTCAGCTACCGGCTTGCCGTGCCGCAAAATACGCACGGTTTCGCCGCGCTCCACTAAGTCAATCATGGCAGCGGCGTTGGCGCGAAATTCACTGAGAGGAAGTATGTGCATTTTGTACAAAATATTAGTTTCGTACATTTTAACGCATCCCGGAGGATTGCCGAGGTTGTGGTGAAATTGGCGGGTAATTAGCCCGTGCAAAGAATCCATGCGTAACGTCTCCAGCCTCCGCAACCGAAATTTTCGTGTGACAGATTCACTCGTGATCATGGGCGTTGCCGGCTGCGGTAAATCCAGTCTCGGGGTTGCTGTTGCCACAGCTCGTAGACTGCCGCTTGTAGAGGGCGACGACTTTCACAGCGCTGCCAGCCGAGACAAAATGACGAAGGGCATAGCCTTGCTGGATTCAGACCGTGACGGCTGGCTAACTGCACTTGGCGAACAGTTGCGCAACCATCCAGGCGGCCTGGTGCTGACCTGTTCAGCCCTGAAAAAAAGCTACCGTGACCGGCTACGGCAGGCCTGCCCCCGGTTGCGCTTTGTCTTCATGGACATATCCAGAACCGACGCACTGGCACGGGTTGCCGCACGTGGCGAGGGGCACTTTTTTTCACCCAGTCTGATTGACAGCCAGTTCGACACACTGGAGTCCCCGATCGGCGAGCCCGGCGTTCTGCGGGTCGATGCCATGAACAATCTGACCGAGTTGCGCGCCAGTGTGGTTGCCTGGTTGTAGCCGCAACTGCCGGCTAGCGGACTGTGGGTTTCCGGCATATTATCGCCACGCATTGGCCGTGCGCGGTTTTCGTTTTTGTTCTCACAGGGAATCCCCAGGCATCCCACTTCCACGCTTCCGCGCCGTTCGTCATCACGCAGCACGTGCATGCCAAGCTGCCGTACGACGGCAAGAAGGACTTCGTGTCCATCGGCCTAGTGCAAACCACACCCACAGTGGTGGTCGCGAACCCCGTGCCGGGAGCGCACCGTCAAGGTTGCCGGCATCAAGCCGTAGTAGTTCGGTCGGGTCGGTTCAACTGATCCAGTTGTCCTCGACCTTCAGCTGCCAGCGGTGCGCGTCCGGTGGTTGTACCGTGCGCCACCACTGGCCCAGCAGGGTTTTTTCCGCGCGCTTGGCCACCAGCGTGCTGGCGATCTGCTCCGGGTCCCAGCGCGTGCGCACCAGCGCCAGCAGTTGCCGACATAGCTGCGCGTAGGCCGGGTCGGGCGCGAGGTCACGCGTCTCCTGCGGATCGGTCTTTAGATCGAACAGCTGGGGCGCGTAGCCGTGGTAGTAGATGAACTTCCAGCGGTCCGCGCGCACCATGCGCTGCACCACCGCATTGCCCTGATCCCAGCGGGCGGAGCCATCGGTGCAGTATTCGGAATAGCTCACGTCGAGCCACGGCGCGGCGGCGTCGCGCGCCACGGCGAGGAAGCTGTTGCCGTCGGCACCGGGCAGCGCGGGCGCGCCCGCGGCCTCCAGCAGCGTGGGGCCGACATCGAGTAGGTTGAGCACCTGCGCGCGGCGGGCACCGGCCGGCAACACGCCGGGCCAAGCGACGATGAGCGGCACCTTGGCCGACTCGTCGAAGAAGGCCTGCTTCCACCACAGGCCGCGCTCGCCGAGCTGGTCACCGTGGTCCGAGCTGTAGACGACCAGCGTGTCCTCGGCCAGGCCCAGCGCGTCGAGCTGGTCCAGCACCTTGCCGATCAGCGCATCCAGCCGCGTGGTCAGGCCGTAGTAGGCGGCGCGTGCGCGCAGTTGCTGGTCCTCCGGTACCGCCTCGATGCCCGTGATGTTGCGCCAGTGTTGAAGGTAGGGGTGGTCCTCTGGCGGGCGTGGGATTTCCGGCAGGCCGACTTTGCCTACGTACGGCTGGTAGTCTTCGGTGCGCGCCACATAGGGCTGGTGCGGCAGCATCAGGCCCACACCGAGCGCGAAGGGGTGTTCCTCCGCGGTGCCTGCGGCGACGCGCTGCGCGTAGCGGCGCAGCCAGTCGCAGGCAGCATCGGCAACGTCCACGTCGTGCAGCTCATAGGAAGACTGGCCCTGGCCCGAGCGTTCCAAGCTGGTACGGAAGGGGTCGTTGGTGCGGTTCAGCACCCCCATGTCGTGCGTGGTGGCGCCGACCCAGTTGCTGCTATGGTCGCCGACCTCGCGTTCGGCATAACCGTGCAACTGGTCCGGCCCGATGGAGTGCAGCCTCCCGACCAGTGCCGGGCGGTAGCCCGCGGCACCGAGCGCGTGCAGGTAGGTTGGGATGTCGGAGGGCAGCATGTCCGCATTGGTCCAGCACGACTGGCTCGATGGCCAGCGCGCCGTTAGCAACGACATGCGCGAGGGCGTGCAGATGGGGGATGGGCAATAGGCGTTGTCGAACACCACGCCGCGTGCCGCGAGGCGATCCAGGTGCGGCGTGCGGACCACGCGGTCGCCGTAGCAGCCAGCAATCTTCTGCGTGTGCTGGTCGGACATCAGGAACAAGATGTTGGGCTTGCGGCGCGCGCGCGGGTTCGTGGTCGGCATGGGAAATCTCTCAGATTGTGGGGCGTTGCGATGTCACGAGCGGCGGGTTCGGTGTCGCGATGGGTTGCGGTCAATCCCGCTGCGATTCTATCTCGCGTCGGTAGGCGTAGCTGTCGGTCGGGTGTGCTCCGGGCGTGAGGCGCACCTAGGACACCACGCCGGTGTAGCGCAATGGGTCCGTGGCCTCGTAGAACGAGCTGACGTGTTGTTTGCTGTCCATGCCGCTGTCCAGCGGGTAGACGTAAAACGATCTTCCAGCCGCCCAGGAGGTAGCCGCAGTTGCCTCTCAGTTTGTAGTGCTGGCGCGTATGCGTCGCCGAGCGCTCGGAGGTGCCCTGGGTGCTTTCTGCCGGACCGGGTATGCTGGTGGTTGACCCCGCGCAGGTCTTGGCGGCGTCGATTGTTTAAGCGGTGCGGGCGGTGTCCATCTAGGGGTTATCCCGATGGTCTTAAATTATCGGTGTCATATGCTTTGCAAGTTGAAAAATACTTTCACTTTTTAGGAGATCAGCATGATGCAAAAATTCTGGATCAGCCGTCGCAAGGCGGTGACTTTGGCGCTGGTGGTGGGTGGTACGGGCCTTCGACCTACCCCTTTTTCTGGAACACCGGTCTGAAAAACTGATGACTTAAATTTTGCTTAAGAGTGATTCGACTATCGAAGGGCTGGCCAATTTCGGTACTCCACGCGACGATGCATTAGTCAAGGCTGGTGAGCTATTGCGCGTAGTGGGTATGGAGGGGGATGCCCTGCAACGGTATCCGCAGCAAGACTATACGTGCGCGCTGATCGATGCTGCGCCGAGCAGGGAATGGGCTTTCCAGAACTCCCGGCCAATGCATGCAAATGAAATCAATTTGATCGCCGAGGGGCTCCTATGAACGATAAAACCGGCGTGGTGCGCAAGGAGGCCCCGGCGATAAATAATGCGATGCCGCGGAACACCCTGTACTACCAAGTTAACGGTTCGGGGCCTGCGGTCGTCCTGATTAGCGGTCTGGGTGGGCTAGCCGAGTTTTGGCAACCGATAGTCCGAACCCTCGTGCAGTCATATACCGTGGTTACTTTCGATCATCCCGGGATCGGCAAAAGTCCTTTAACCGATGGGCACACGATTCCAGGAATCGCCAGAGATGTATGCGCTTTGCTCGACCATCTAACCATCAAGAAGGCGCACATTGTAGGGCACTCGACCGGGGGTTTAATAGCGCAGACGCTCGCTCTTGATTACCCTGAGCGAGTGACCAGAGTCGTCATGAGTGGTGCTTGGGCACGATCGGACCGGAGAATGCGAGATCTGTTCGATGTGCGACGTACAGTATTAGAGCAGCTCGGCAGGCCGACCTACCAAGCCTTATCCAATCTGGTTGCATACCCGGCTATTTGGTATGAAACGAATGTCGCAAGCGATGAGAGCCTCGACCTGGACGTTCAGCTGGGGCGCACGGAAGCAATTACTGCGCGCATACGGATGCTGTTGGCGTTCGATCGCTCACAAGAGTTGATTAACATCACTGCGCCGGTGTTCATTATCGGTGCTCCCGATGACCAGGTCATCCCGTTTTATCACTCTCAGGAGTTGGTTCGGCTTATTCCTCGAGCGCGGCTTGCCGAAATGGCGGGAGGGCATTTATTTCCGCTTGTTAACCCGGATCAATTTGCACTCGCTATAAAAGATTACTTGGGATTTGCTTGATCGACTATGCCGATTGACACCCATCAGCACATCCCTGTGGCGCCATCGTACAAAAGTGGTTCGTATTTGCGCTACCACTATCTCTGACGAATCGTCACCATAAGAATTTTATTGCATGTCAACCAACAACCCATCCCCACCGAGTACAAGCCACTATCCCATTGAGCTTGGCTTTCCGGATATCAGTGGTTACGCCGAGGGCAATAACGGGATCCCCTACGTTTTTTCGTTTGACAGTGGGCTGGCCGGACCGCATGTGATGGTTAATTCGATCACCCATGGCAATGAAGTTTGCGGTGCGATCACGATTGCGGCGTTGTTGGACCAAGGCATTCGCCCGCGCCGTGGACGACTCACGCTTTCCTTTGCCAACGTTAGCGCCTACGAGAGTTTTGACCCGGACAATCCTGATGCGTCGCGTTGCGTGGATCAGGACTTTAACCGAGTCTGGAATCGTTCCCTTTTGAACGATGCGTCGCAGGATTCAATTGAGTTACGCCGGGCACGGACGATGCGTCCCGTGCTGGACACCGTGGATCTGCTGCTTGACTTGCACTCCATGCACGAGCGCAGTGTCCCCTTGATCGTGTGTGGCGCGCTTGATAAGCGTATTGCCTTTGCTCGTTCGCTGGGGACGCCTGCCACAGTGATTAGCGACGAAGGACACCCCGAAGGCCGTCGGATGATTGACTACGAAGGCTTTGACGATAGCTCTAGCCCGAAAAATGCCTTGGTGGTCGAGTGCGGCCAGCACTGGGAGGCCAGTGCAGTCGTTGTCGCCAAAGATGCCACGGCCCGGTTCTTGACGATGACCGGGGCGGTCAATGTCGGTGACCTTATGCCAGGCTGGTTCGTACCAGCAGCAACGTCATTGCGCGTGATCCGTGTAACGGAACCCTTGGTTGCCACGAGTTCTAATTTTCGTTTTGCGGAGTCATACACAGGCTTGGAGACCTTTTCCCAAGCAGGCACCGTAATCGCTTGGCAAGATGGTCAGCCGGTTGTGACGCCGTACCCGGACTGTGTGCTGGTGATGCCCTCGGTGCGTCAGTTGCGTCCAGGCGCCACGGTAGCCAGGTTCGGGCGGCTTTTAAGTGACGCCTGACCCGGATCCGACGGCGCGGTGAGGGTATGACGGTACCGAGAGCTTCTGGACTGGGATTCGGTGCGGTAAGTGCGGAACGTGTCGTAAGCAATGGGATGGACGCCCCATCCTAACCGGCATTGAAATGGGTTCTGTCGCACTCTAATCGTTCATGATGAACGAGGGCACACAGATTTGTATTGACTTGGAGTGAGTGAATGAAATTCGCAGTCATGGGGGCGGGAGCGGTCGGTTGCTACTACGGCGGTATGCTGGCGCGCGCCGGCCATGAGGTGATGCTGATCGCCCGGCCGCAGCATGTGCAGGCGGTGCAGCAGCATGGCCTGCTGCTCGAGACGCAGACCTTCACGGAACATGTGGCGTTGCAAGCCAGCAGCGACCCGGCGGCCGTGCGTGGCGCGCAGTGCGTGCTGTTTTGCGTCAAATCTACCGACACCGAAAGTGCCGCGACCGCCATCGCGCCGCATCTCGACGCCGCTGCCGTGGTGCTGAGTTTGCAAAACGGTGTGGACAACGCCGAGCGCGCGCAAGCGGTGCTGGCGCAGACCGTGCTGCCCACGGTGGTGTACGTTGCCACCAGCATGGCCGGGCCCGGCCATGTGAAGCACAACGGGCGTGGCGAGCTGGTGATCGGCACTTCACTGCGCAGCGCGGTGCTGGTGGCCGAGTTCGCTCGCGCCGGCGTACCGGTGCAGATTTCCGACAACGTGGCCGGTGCGCTATGGGTCAAGCTGATCATCAACTGCGCCTACAACGCGCTCTCGGCGATCGCGCAGCTCCCCTACGGACGGCTGGTACAGGGCCAGGGCATAGCAGCCGTGATGCGCGACGTGGTGGATGAATGCTTGGCCGTGGCGCAGGCTTGCGGCGTGCAGGTGCCGGGTGATGCTTGGGCCCAGGTGCAGGCGATCTCGGGCGCGATGGCCACGCAGTATTCCTCCACCGCGCAAGACCTAGCGCGCGGCAAGCGCAGCGAGATTGACTACCTTAACGGCCATGTGGTGCGCAAGGGCGATCAGCTGGGTATCCCGACGCCGGCGAACCGCGTGCTGCTGGCCCTGGTGAAAACGCTGGAAAGCAAACAGATACCCAATAAATTTGAGAGCCAACAACTATGACAACTACCATCCAATCGCTGCACGCGCGTCAGATTCTCGACTCGCGCGGGCGCCCCACCGTCGAGGTCGATGTGCATCTCTCTGGCGGCGTCATGGGGCGCGCCTCGGTGCCGTCGGGCGCCTCCACCGGCGCGGCCGAGGCGCACGAGTTGCGCGACGGCGATCCGGCGCAGTACCGGGGCCTGGGCGTGCGCCAGGCGGTGGCCAACGTCAACGGCGAGATCGCGCGCGCATTGCAGGGCGTGGATGCCGCCGACCAGCGCGGCCTGGACGAGCGGCTGCGCGCGCTCGATGGCAGCGAGCAACTCAGCCGCCTGGGCGCCAACGCGGTGCTAGGGGTTTCGCTCGCCGCCTGCCGCGCGGCCGCTGCCGCGTGCAAGCAGCCGCTGTACCGGCGCATCGCCGAGCTCAGCGGCGAAACTGGCGGCACCGGCGAGCTGCTGATGCCGATGCCGATGGTCAACATCCTGAGCGGCGGCCTGCATGCCGGGCATGGCATGGACGTGCAGGACTTTCTCGCCATTCCCGCCAGCGCCCGCAACACCGAGCAAGCACTGCACCTGATCGCACGGATCCGCAGCGCCGCCACCGACGTGATGGCCGAACGCGGCTTGCCCACGCTGCTGGCCGACGAGGGCGGTCTGAGCCCGGGTTTCGCCACCGGGCGCGAAGCGCTGCAACTGATGGTCGAGGCCACCGAGCGCGCTGGCCTGCGCCCGGGCGAGGACATCGTGATCGCGATCGACGTGGCAGCCAGCTCGCTCAAAGGGCCGGATGGCAGTTACAAGCTCACGCGTGAGGGACGACAAGCCAGTGCGCGCGAGATGATGGACATGGTGCGTTCCTGGGTGGACGAGTTCCCGGTGGTCTCAGTGGAGGACGCGCTGGACGAAAATGCTTGGGGCGACTGGACCACGCTCACTTCTGAACTCGGCAGCCGCGTGCAACTGGTCGGTGACGATTTCTTCACCACCCATCTGGCGCGGCTGCAGCGCGGTATCGAGACGCACGCGGCCAACAGCGTGCTGATCAAGCTGAACCAGAACGGCACGCTCACCGGCACGCTGGACGTGCTGGCGCTGGCGCGCCGCGCCGGCTACGCGCCAGTGGTGTCGGCGCGCTCGGGCGAGACCGAGGACGACTTTCTGGCCGACCTCGCGGTAGGCACGGGCGCTGGCCAGATCAAGATCGGCTCGCTGCGCTGTTCTGACCGCCTGGCCAAGTACAACCAGTTGCTGCGCATCGAGGAGATGAGCGGCGCAGGCTTTGCCGGCATGGCAGCGTTTGCCGCCTGGCGCGGCAGCAAGGCATGAAGCCAGCACCCGAGCTGGAGGACTTTCTGCTCAGCCAGGGGCTGGTCGCCTCGCGCGAGGATGCGCACTGGACGCCGCTGGCCGGTGGCGTATCGTCCGACATCTGGCGCGTCGATCTGCCGGCGCGCACGCTCTGCATCAAGCGCGCGTTACCCAAGCTCAAGGTGGCGGCCGACTGGTTCGCACCGACCGAGCGCAATGCCTTTGAATGGAAATGGTTGCAGTTCGCCGCACGCCATGTGCCGCAGGCCGTGCCGAATCCGGTGGCGCATGACGCCAGCGCCGGCCTGTTCGCCATGGAATTTCTCGAACCCGAGCAGCATCCGGTGTGGAAGACGCAACTGCTGGCCGGCCAGGTCGATTGCGCCACCGCCGCAGCGGTGGCGCGCATCGTGGCCGCGTTGCACAACGCCAGTGCCGGCGACCCGGCAGTAGCGCGCGAATTCGCCACGCGCGAGAACTTCTTCGCCTTGCGCTTGGAGCCCTATCTGGTGGCCACTGGACGCCGGCACCCCGATCTGGCCGAACGCTTGAATGCGCTGAGCGAGCGCACCGGCGCTGCGCAGATCGCACTGGTGCACGGCGACGTGAGTCCGAAAAACATCCTGCTTGGCCCAGCCTCGCCGATCCTGCTCGACGCCGAGTGCGCCTGGTACGGCGACCCGGCCTTCGACATCGCTTTCTGCCTCAACCATCTGCTGCTCAAGTGCCTGGTGCATCCGGAATTGCGCGCGCAGTATCTGGCCGCGTTCGAGGCCTTCGCGGAAAGCTATCTGGCTGCCGTGCAGTGGGAACCGCGCGCCGACATCGAAGCACGCGCGGCCGCCTTGTTGCCGGCGCTGCTGCTGGCGCGCGTCGATGGCAAGTCGCCGGTGGAGTATGTGCGCGATGAGCACACCAGGGATCTGGTGCGCCGCGTTGCCAGACCGCTGGTGGCGGCCAGTCCGCAAGGGCTAGCGGATGTCGCACAGGCCTGGAGCAAGGCCGTGTCGGCCGGTTCATTCAGCTGATCAGTGCAACAATGCCATGCGGCGCCGAACTCCAGCGTGATCCCCGCGTGCGAGCAGCCCACCTAGGGGAGACATTGAATGTCTGCAGACGAAGATCAAGCAGCCGAAGCGTTCGACTACATCATCGTCGGTGCTGGCGCGGCCGGTGCCATCCTGGCCAAGGTCTGCGCATCGCTGATGCCTCAATCATGCCCAGCATGCCCTCCGGCAACACGCAGATTCCGACAATGATGATTGCCGAGAAAGCTGCGGACAGGTTGCTGGGACGCGCAGCGCCGTCGGCAGAATATCCGGAGCGGACCGCTTAGCAAAAGCCATCGCAGAAGCGTAATTTTCGTATTTTTAAACTAAGGATGCATCCATGAGTAATGTGTTTAGAGTGGGGAATTGCGCTGGTTTTTCAGGTGATCGGGTTGACGCGGCGGCTCCGGTGGTTGAAACCTTGATTGCGCTGGGTGGGCCATGCGCCATCTTTTTTGAAACCTTGGGTGAACGAACCGTTGCACTTGCGCAGCTTGAAAAGAGACGCGACCCTGAGCGCGGCTATGAACCCATGCTTGAGCGTTTGCTCGAACCCATTTTGTTGCGCTGTGCGACACACGGGATACCCATTATTGGTAATTTTGGTGCGGCCAATCCTCCAGGCGCGGCCAAAGTCATTGCCAGGCTGGCTGAGCGACACGGACTCCCGGACCTCAAAATCGGAGTGGTCTACGGTGATGATGTGCGGGATCGTTTGAATCTTCAAACGCATGCAGTGTATGAGGCCGATACAGGGCTGGATATGGGCGGCGGAGAGGTGGTGTCGGCCAATGCCTATCTTTCAGCCCGACCGATCGTCGATGCATTGAAGGCCGGCGCTCAGGTGGTGGTGGTCGGGCGAACCGGCGACCCTTCGCTGGCCTTGGCGCCGTTGATTCATCACTTTGGCTGGGCCTATGATGATTGGGCGAAACTTGCGATTGGCGCAACAGCCGGTCATTTGCTGGAATGCGGCGCACAGATTACCGGTGGTTATTACTATGATCCGGGTTACAAAGACGTACCGGATCCCGCCAATATTGGATTTCCGATCGCCGAAGTCACGGCAGAGGGGGGGTTGATCATCACCAAAGCGCAACATACGGGCGGTCTAGTTAACGCCCAGATTGTGAAAGAACAATTGCTCTATGAAATCCATGATCCGAAGCGCTATATCACGCCAGATGTGGTGCTCGATTTTTCCAACGTAACGGTTCAGGAAATTGGAAAAGATCGCGTTGAAATTAACGGCATTCAAGGCAGCGCTGCGCCTGAAACAATTAAAGCGACGGTCTGTTTTGATGGTGGCTGGCTAGGCGAGGGGGAAATTTCGTATGCGGGTCCCAATTGCCGCGCGCGTGCCCGCGCCGCTGCAGAGGTATTGCTTGAACGACTCAAAGTACGAAAGCTGGATGTCCAAGCGCGGGTTGATCTGATCGGTGTGACCAGCGTGCATGATGGCGATCAAGGTGCGAAATGGCGTGAGTCGATGCATGAACCGCAAGACATTCGAGTGCGATTAGCCGTGTCAGCGCGCACGCAAGACGACGCCGATCAGTCTGCACGCGAGGTCTTGGCGCTGTATTGCTGCGGCCCTGCCGGTGGGGGGGGAGTACGTTGGCACACAACAGCCAGGATTCGTACCCAGTCCTATCTCATGCTGCCCAGTGATTTAGCGCCGGGTTACACGGTACACAGTGCAAAGGAGATCATCTAATGAGCCAGAACCACTTGAAGCAGTCTGACGACGCGTTGGTGACGGTTCCCCTGCATAGCGTGGCCCATGGGCGTGCGGGTGACAAAGGCAACCGACTCAACGTCAGCATCATGCCTTATGATCCGGCTGCCTTTGCTATGCTGGCAAATCAATTAACAGAAAAAGCGGTTCTAGCCTTGTACGCCCACCGTGGTGCGTCCTGCGTCAAAAGGTACGACCTGCCTTTGTTGCCGGCCATGAATTTTGTCATTGACGATGTATTGGAAGGCGGCGTAAACGGCAGTCTGAACTTGGATGGCCACGGGAAAAGTAACTCTTTTATTTTGCTGGCGATGCCAGTGCAGGTTGCTGCTAAATATGTGCGCCATCCTCCTAGGCATTGTTGAATAAATCGAGGTTACGGCATCAGTCTGAGATTCGGGCAAGAGGCGGGACAAAAAGAGCGACCAAGAAGCCTATGCCTTACAAATTCAACGAGAGCCGCGCCACAAGATCAAGAAAGCCCTCTATAAAGCCTCCAATTGGGTTGAGGGCTCTGTCGCAGTAAGTCATGCTGGTGTGCGCTCGCTGGTAAGCGGCTTATCCGCTGAGCTTGGGATAAGTGTTGCATGGAATCTTAGATTCGTCAAAAGACGAAAACGCCCTTGCCGCTGGTCTGCTGGTCGAACAACTGATAGGCCTCAACGGCTTGGTCCAGCGTCCAGCGTTCTGTAAACAATTGGTCGACGTCGATGCCGCGATCAGCGATGTATTGCGCACACTCGGCTTGGCCGATGGTGGAGAAGGTCCAGGATCCAATCAGCGTGACTTGACGGCGTAGCATGTCGGGACTGACATCCATGGTCATCTGACCGCCTTCGCCCACCAGGCAGGCCTTGCCCCAGGTGCGTACGCTCTGCACGCATTGACGGCGGGCTTCGGCTGAGGACGAGGCATCCAGCGTGGCGTGCGCGCCCAAGCCGTGGGTGAGTTGCTTGATGGCAGCGACTGCGTCGGTCTCCAGCGGGTTGATCACTTCGTCGGCGCCGAGCTCCTTGGCCCGCTTCAGACGGGCTTCACTCACGTCCAGGGCGATCACCCGTGCGCCCAATGCTGAGGCCAACTGGGTGGCCGACAGGCCCACTGGGCCCTGGCCGAAGATAGCGATGGTCTGCTCACCGGTCAATTCCAGCCGCTTGAGGGCGCCCCAGGCGGTTCCGGTGCCGCACGAGATGGCCGCACCGGTTTCAAAGCTCAGCTCGTCGGGCAGGCGCACTATGGTGCTCGCCGGAGTCTTCATATAGCGGGCATGGCCGCCGTGGCCGGTGATGCCATACACCTCAGCCACACCCTCGACGCACATCTGCTGCCAACCACTGGAGCAGTGCGGACAGGCACCGCAACCGCGGTAGTGATGCACCATAACTCGCTGGCCAATGCGGGCCTGCTTGGGGTTGACGTCGGGGCCTACGGCCACTACCACGCCACAGGGCTCATGCCCGGCGATCACCGCGGTTCCCGGGGAAAAGCCCAAGGCCTTCATTGCCTCGCCTGGAGCCGAGCGGTAGAACTTGAGGTCGCTACCGCACATGCCGGATGCCTTGATCTGAAGCACCACCTCACCCGGGCCGGGTGTCGGGTCGTCGAAGGTACGCAGTTCAAGTTTGCGGTCTCCGGTGAAAACAATGCCTTCCATGTTTTTTCCTCTCGGGTATGTGTTGTGACTCAGCGCAGGATGAAGGGGTTGGCGGGGCCCGCCTTGGCGTAGGAGATCCAGGTGTTCTTGGTCTCCAGGTACTCGCGGCCGATGCCCATTCGTTGCTGAGCGAGCCAGCTGCGCGAACGCAGTCTTGCTCTAATAATTCCTCTGTACGTCCCATGGCAGTTTCCACCAGTGAGCGTTTGCCGTAGCCGGCTGCCTCCTGCCAGCCCAGACGGCCCAGGGCCTCCATCATCAGTATATGGGCATTCCTTTGCGTCACGATGGCGCCGGCCCCGCGGCTCATGTTCTCGGCACCGCCGCCTCATGGGCCGTGCTTCGAAAGGCCTCGCGCAGTGTCGCTGCGACGAAGTCCTGGATGCCGATCGCCGTGCGGACTACCTTAGTCATCGTAATAACGCCATGCGGCTGATCGGCGAATTGAAGAAGCGTCACGTTGACGCCTTCCCGTTCCAGTCGATCTGCATAGGCCCTGCCCTCCGCCCGCAGAGGGTCATGGCCACAGACGACAACCAAGGCGGGCGGCAAATCCGCCAGAGAGCTCGCCTTGAGTGGCGACGCGCGCCAGTCGACGCGGTCTGCGGCGTAGGGAACATAAAGATCGCGAAAATAGATCATCGTGGCACCGGTGAGCAGCATACCGTCCGAGTTTGGTCCGTAGTCATCCAGCTCCTTGTCGATGTCGACCACCGGATAAATCAGCGTCTGGTGGATCGGCGGCGGAACCCTGCCGTCTCGGCCCATGAGTGCCAGCACTGCCGCCAAGTTGGCGCCGGCGCTATCTCCGCCAACGGCGATACGGTCCGGATCAATCCCGAGCGCGGCGGCACCCGCAATGATCGCCAAGTAGGCGGCCTCGGAATCTTCGATAGCCGCAGGAAAAGGGTGCTCCGGTGCGAGTCGGTAGTCGATCGCGATGACGCTGCAACCTGCCTGGTTCGCAAGGCGGCAACACAGCCCATCATGCGAATCGAGGCTGCCAATAACCCATCCGCCGCCATGCATGAAAACGAAGCACGGGAGTACTACCTCAGCTGAGACGTGAAGTGGCCGGTACAGTCTCAGCAGGAGCGGCCCCGCCGGCCCGGCGACTGTGAAGTCGCGCCGCTCGGAGACCTCTTCAGAGGCCAACTGATGCGTTTCCCGGCGCGCAGCAGAGACGCGACGCGCATCTTCCGGCGACATTGCCTCGAACGGCAGACTGCCTGCCGCCCTGCCCGCAGCGATCAGCGCCGCCACCTCCCGATTAACGTTTGCCATCCAAGCTCCTGTTATCCGATTACTACACAAAATTACCGCAAGTCGGCAGATCGACTCGCCCAAGCATCGCTCAGCTTCGTGTGAAGCCGCGGTAGCCACTTTGCGTGACGTCGTTGCAGATACCGCTGTAGCGCGCGAAGCCGCCGGCGTAGGGCATGAAAACACGTGGCTTGCCCGGCACGTTCGCCCCAAGATACCAGGACGAGCTCGCCATGGGCAGCAAGGTCGCATTTGCGGCATCGTTTACTTGCTGCACCCAGCCCTCGGCCGCGTCGGAATCGGCCTCGATGCGCGTCAGGCCTTTATCGCGCATATCGCGAATGCAAGTTGTGATCCAGTCGACATGCTGCTCAATGGCGATTGGCATGTTGCAGAGCACCGAGGGGCTGCCCGGGCCGGTGATCGTGAACAGGTTCGGGAAATGGGGGGTCTGAAGCCCTAGGTATGTGCGCGGCCCTGCAGCCCAGACTTGCGTCAATTTATAGCCCTGGCTACCGGTGAGATTGAGCCTTAGCAGCGGTCCGGTGAGAGCATCAAAACCGGTCGCAAAAACGATGATGTCAAGTTCGTATTCTTTCTGGGTAGTTCGGATTCCATTTTCCGTGACCTCGACGATTGGCTCGGCTTTCAAGTCAACCAATAGGACGTTGTCGCGGTTGAAGGCCTCAAAATAACCGGAGTCTATCGGTGGCCGTTTGGTGGCGTAACCGTGGTCACGCGGTGTCAGCATCTCGGCGACCTTGGAATCCTGGACTATCTCTGCGATCTTCTCGCGGATGAAATCCGAGGCGGTTTCATTCGCCTTGGAATTTACCAAAATATCGCTAAAGGATGCGCGGAACTGAAGTCCTCCGTGCTCCCAAGCCTTTTCATAGATTTCCGTACGCTCTTCTTTCGACACAGCAACCGCGGACTGGGTTGATATGGAGAAAGGATGACCGTTGGTGCCGGCACGGACGCGGCGCCACACAGCTTCATAATTTGCCCGCGTGAGTTCGACTTCCTCAGGTGTCACGGGACGATTTCTTGCAGGAACACTGTAGTTCGCAGTGCGCTGGAAGACTGTCAAATGCTTCGATCGCTCGGCGAGCACGGGGGTCGCCTGAATGCCGGTCGATCCCGTGCCGATCTGGCCGACACGCTTGCCAGTAAAGACGACATTCTCGGGCGGCCAGTTTCCGGTGTGGTGCCAGCTGCCTTTAAAATTTTCCAGTCCCTTGAACTTCGGCACGTTCGCGGTGGAGAGGCAGCCCACCGCAGTGATGAGAAATCGCGCCACAAAGCTCTCGCCACAGACGGTTTCAACCGTCCACGCGTTGGCGGCGTCGTCGAAAGAGGCTGACTTCACTTCGGTGTCGAGTTGAATGTCGCGCTTGAGATCAAGCCTATCGGCCACAAAATTCAGATACTTCCTGATCTCCGTGTGCTCAGGGTAGCGCTCCGACCAAGTCCATTCCTGTTCGATTTCCTTATTGAAGGAATAGCAGTAGTAGTAGCTTTCGGAGTCGCAGCGCGCCCCGGGATAACGGTTCCAGAACCAGGTGCCGCCGACGCCTGAGCCTTTTTCCAGAACACGCACGTTCAGGCCGAGTTCGTCACGTAGCTTGTGGAGTTGGTAGAGTCCGGAGAATCCGGCTCCGATGATGATTGCATCGTATTCTTTGGATGCCGATTTTGCCGACGACTTGGCGATTGTTTGTATGGCCATTACTTGTCTCCTGTCATCGCCCACCAGAACTTGGTGAACATTGGCGTTGTTGGATAAATCGAGTTTACGGCATCAGTCTGAGATTTGGGCATGATTCGGGACAGAAAGAGCGACCAAAAGCCCATGCATTACAAATTCAACGAGAGCCGACGAGACAGGCGCAGGGGGCAGACGGCAGGAATATTTCGATCATGCACGAGGCCGCCATGCTGATCGGCCAAGTCTTCAAGTGGGCTCCAATAATCCCCTTGTAGCGCCCCATCGGAGTTTCCACCAGTGAGCGCTTGCCGTAGCATTTGCTTGCGCGGGCACCGAGGGCGTGGCAAACTGGAAAGCACTGAAAAAAGTGTTCCCCGTACAGGGATTTGAACCACGCCCATAATCTGCCCGAATGATGGCGTTTGCCCCTGAACTGGGCGGGCATATTCCTCCGAAACAGAAACCGGCCCGGCATAGGACGTCGCGTCACCAACCCTCCGAACCTTGAATTGACCCTGACAAACATGTACATAAGCTCCGCTGAATCACAACGAGAAGACCCCCATGACAACTAAATACACCCCGGAGTCGGCCGCCGCACTGCTCGCGCTGGTCGGCGTCACCGTCGATCCTTCGCGCGCCGCAAGCGTCGCTGAGACGCTGAACACGCAGGTAGTCGGTGCCAACCTCGCGTTTGCTTCGCTGTCGTTCGAGACCGAGCCCGCGACCTACCTGAAAGTCATCGCCGAGGAAGCGCCATGAACCCGACCGAGCTGCTTGAACTCTCGTCCGCCAATCTCGCGCGCGCGATCCGCGCGAAGAAGGTCACCGCGCTCGCCGCAATGGAGGCCGTACTCGCGCGCGCCGACAGCGTGCAGAAGAAGCTGAACTGTTTTGTGCGCATCGATAGTGACGAGGCCCTTGCCGCGGCGCGCCTCGCCGATGCAGAGCTTTCGCGCGGCGTGGTGCGCGGCCCGCTGCACGGCGTGCCGATGGCGCACAAGGACATGTACTACCGCGAGGGCGTGCCTTCTTCCTGCGGCTCGAAAATCAAGCGCGACATGTCCGCGCCTTCGACCTCCACCGCGTTGAAACGCCTCGACGCCGCCGGCGCGATCCAGTTCGGTGTGCTCAACATGGCCGAATTCGCCTACGGCACGACCGGCCACAACTACCACATCGGGCACTGCCGCAATCCCTGGAATCCCGACTACATCACTGGCGGCTCATCCTCCGGTTCGGGCTCCGCGGTTGCCGCGCGCGCATCGTTCGCAGCCCTCGGCTCCGATACCGGCGGTTCGATCCGTGCGCCGGCGACGTTTTGCGGCCTTTCCGGCATCAAGCCGACCTGGAGTCGCGTATCACGTTACGGCGCAATGCCGCTGTCGTTCTCGATGGACACCATCGGCCCGCTCACGCGTTCGGTCGAGGACTGTGCATTGATCATGGGCGTGATTGCCGGCGCCGATCCGCTCGATCCGACCGCCAGCCAGCACCCGGTGCCGGATTACATCGCGCGACTCGCCCACCCCCTGAAAGGCATGCGCATCGGCACCGCGAAGCGCTACTTTTACGACGCCATGGATCCCGAGATCGAGGGGCTCATCAGGGCCAGCCTCGAAGAGTACGCGCAGCTCGGCGCCGAGATCGTCGAAGTGGACCTTCCCGACATGGAGCCGTGGAGCCATGCTGCAGTGATGATCATCGCCGCCGAGGCCGCCGCCGCGCACGCCAACTGGCTGCGCACCCGGCCGCAGGATTACTCCGAGCAGGTGCGCGCGCGCCTTGAGATCGGTCTCTCAGTGCCGGCCACGACGTATATCGAAAGCCTGCGCCTGCGCGGCGTCGCCTTGCAGCAGTTCTCGAAAGCGGTGTTCGGCAAGGTCGACATGCTGCACGTGCCGTCGGTGAGCTTTCAGACGCCGACCATTGCCGAGACCGACGTCGGCGGCGGTGCGACCATGATGAACGTTATGAACAACATCACGCGACTGACGCGCCCCGGCAACTTCCTCGGTCTGCCGTGTCTCTCGGTGCCGGCGGGATTTGCAAAAAACGGCATGCCGACAGCCATGCAGCTCATCGGCCGGCCGTTCGACGAAGCCACGCTGTTCGCCGCCGGTCATGCCTACCAGCAGGCTACCGGCTGGCATTTGAAAGTGCCGAAGCTGTGACAAAACAGTGTTGGGCGAGCGTTTATTCCGCTGGTAAAGCGCAAGGGCGTTGTGGCACAGATAGCCAAATGCGTAGGATGCTGCCGTCCTTGATTTTCGTCAGCCCATGGCCAACAAACACAACGAAGATCGGCGCCACCACGGGCCAGCTGCGCGAGCGCAGCCTGTCTGGAAGAAAACCCCCACCCGCAAGATGGTGTGACCGATAACCCGCTGCGCTAGCGGATGCGCGGCGGTGCTTGCAACTGCTCGGGTGTGGTGAAGTAGGCGGCTGTGCTGCCGGTGCGCGACCGCGCCTGCGCCAGCTCGTGCCGCGCCACGGTGCGCAGATGCACCTCGTCGGGTCCGTCCATGCGCGCCTGCACCGCTTTGTCCATGTTGAACCGGGCTCAAAAAGCCTTTTTTAGACCGATTGACGAGAAAATATAGCTAGCCTTAGCCCTTCCAGCGCGGCCTGCTGAGGGTCGCTTGCCAGCGTCACTGCGCTGACTACGGCCACCCCGTCAACGCCACACGCCAACACGCCGGGCATACGCGCCAGCGAAATACCGCCTATGGCCACCACGGGTATCTTGGGGTAAAGCGTTACCTGCTTGGCCCAGGTGGCCAGACGCTCCAGGCCCACAGGTTCATAGGGCATGACCTTGAGCGTGGTCGGGTAGATCGGGCCAATTGCCAGGTACGACGGCTGCACTGCATGGGCGCGCGCCAGCTCGGCTGGCGTGTGGGTGGACAGGCCCAGCCGCATTCCCGCGTTGTGCAAGGCGGCTAGGTCGGCGGTGTCTAGATCTTCCTGACCGAGGTGCACGCCATAGGCATTTGCCGTAAGCGCGAGTTGCCAGTGGTCGTTGATGAAGACCTGCGCACCCGGCACTTTGTTGCCCGCGCTAACTGCTGCACGTACCTGCGCGGCAATTTCACCAGGGGAATGGTCTGTCGCCTTGATGCGCAATTGAATGCTGCGAACGCCCCAAGCCAGCAGGCGTTCAACCCACTCGGCGGTGGGAACGACCGGGTAAAAACCGATGCGGCCTGTCAGCGGTGCAAATGAAGTGGCGTTCATGGCGCGTGCCAAAACGGCATTCCGACTGTGGCAGTCGATGCCTGCGCAGCAGCCCGCTCGGGCATCGGGGTTGACTCATAAGCCGCGCGCCCGGCTGCCACGGCACCGGCAAAGGCGCGCGCCATTCGTACCGGGTCTCCGGCCTGTGCTACGGCGGTGTTGAGCAATACTGCGTCAAAGCCCATCTCCATCACCTGTGCGGCGTGTGATGGCCTGCCCAGCCCGGCATCGACCACCAGCACCGCATCCGGCAGGCGCCTGCGCATGGTCTCTAGCGCGAAGGGGTTCAGCGGCCCACGGCCTGTGCCTATCGGCGCGGCCCACGGCATGATGGCGGCGCAACCAGCATCACGCAAACGCTGCGCCATCACCAGGTCATCGGTGGTGTAGGCAAATACATCAAAGCCGTCTTTGGCCAACACGCTTGCAGCCAGCAGGGTGGCCTGCGTGTCGGGTTGCAGCGTGTAGTCGTCGCCAATCACTTCGAGCTTAATCCAGCTGGTAGCAAAAATCTCGCGCGCCATCTGCGCCAGCGTGATGGCTTCTTCCGCTGTGTGGCAGCCTGCGGTGTTGGGCAATATGCGGCAACCCATGCTTTGCACACGCTGCCAAAAGCTATTGCCACCACCGCTTTCAGGTTGCAGGCGACGCAGGCCAACCGTCAGCACTTCGCATCCACTGGCCTGCACTGCGTCGCTTAAAACCTGTGGCGACGGGTAATGTGAAGTGCCAAGAAAAAACCGGCTTTGCAGCGTGCTGCCGGCGACTTGCCAAGGGGTGCCATCGGCGATGGTGTTCGTTGAAGTGGTCATTCTTAACCTCCGGCAATTGGCGTGATCACATCAATGCGGTCGCCTGCTTGCAAAGCGCGATCAGGCCACTGCGGGCGCGGCACAAAGGTGTTGTTGATGGCGCAGGCAAAGGCGTTTTTGAAGTCGTAGCCCTGCGCTTGCAGCAATGCGTGCAAGGTGGCTGCGTCAGTCGCTATGCGCTTGCCGTTCAATGAAAGTTGAAAAGTCGTCATGCCGGTTCTCCGCCGTCAATTCCCAACAATTTATGGGCCAGTTCATCGACCACCGCCGGCGCGCACAAATAGCCATGCCGGTACAGGCCGTTGATATGCCACACGCCATCCCGCAGTGCCACGGCGGGCCGGTGGTCGTCCAGTGCCGGGCGCAAGGCGGCAGACAGTCGCAGCACGCGCGCCTCGCCAAAAGCCGGATGCAGGCTATGCAGCGCACTGCCCAGCTCTAGCGTGGAGCGTAACGTCACCGGCCCGGTGTCTTCCGATTCCAGCTCGGTCGCGCCCACCACGAACTGGTGGTCCGGCCGGGGCACCACATACAGCGCGTAGCGCGGGTGCATCAGGCGCACCGGGCGCTGCAGGCTCACGCCGTGGCATTCCACCCGCAAGACCTCGCCGCGCACGCCGCGCAGTTGCGGCCACTGTGCCTTGCTGCCCACGCCGCGCGCATCGACCGTGACATCAAACGCATGCACCCCATCGGTACAAACCATGCGCCCCTCTTGCACCTGCTCCACCGCCTGGCCTTCATGCCACGCCACGCCGAGCCGGTCAATTTCCGTAGCCAGTGCGGCCATCCACTGGTCATTGGCGAGCTGGCCTTCGCTTTCCAGAAACAGGCCGCCTTCAAAGCGTCCGGCCAGTGCCGGCTCATGCTGTGCCAGGCTGGCGGCGTCGAGCGCGTGCACCTGCGCGCGGCAGGCCTCGGGCAGCTTGTGATGCAGCAGCCGGGTGAAGTGTTTCAGCGACGGCTGGTCGGGCGCATGAGCCACCACCAGCGAGCCTTTCTGGCGGAAATACACCGGCTCGCCGCCGCCTTCTGCCAATTCGGCAATCCAGCGCGGCCAGAGCATCATCGAGCGCTGGCCGAGCGCAAACACCACCTCGTCCGACACCGCCAGCTCGGCCAGCGGCGACAGCATGGCCGCTGCCGTCATCGAGGCGGTGTCCAACTCGGCGCGCTGCCGCGAATCAAACAGGCTGACGCGGCAGCCCGCGCGCAGCAAGCGCCAAGCCAGCGTGCGGCCGGCCAGGCCTGCGCCTGCTATACCGATGCGAGGCGCGCTCATTTCAGGAGTAAATCTCGTTGCCACCCTTGCGGAACTCCGCGGCTTTTTTCTCAAAACCGGTTTCAATCTGAATTGATATCTGCTTGATGGCCATCACGCGCGTGATGTGGCTGGTAAGGGTCTTTTTGGCCATGGCTTGTCTCCGGTTGGAAGTGGGGTGCCTGCCTGGAGAGCCGAAAATGCTACTGGTGAATGTGACCAGAATTTCCGGAGCCAAAATTGCGTTGTTCCCTACGCGGGCATGATCCCGATCAGGTTCAGCGGGTCTCGCATCCTTTGCAGGATTGCAGCGATCTCAGCCAGACAGCTTCTTTGCAGAAACATTTCAGGCACCCCGACAAGCTAGATACATTGTAGGCACAGTTGCAAAATGGCGCAGAAAATTGCCGTGAAGGGCTTGCATCAAACTTTACAAACTAGCAAGCTGAATCATTCAACCACCACGGGGACCCGCAACGCCAGCGCACACATCAGCTCATAGCCCACCGTACCGCCCGCCTGCGCGACCTCATCAATCGGCAATACAGCGCCGCCCGAAGACTGGCCCCACAAGGTCACCTCGCTGCCCATACCCGCAGCGGGTACTGGCGACAAATCAACCGTGATCATGTCCATGCTGACGCGGCCCACCGTGCGGCAGCGCACACCGTCCACCAGTACCGGTGTACCTGTTGTGCAGTGACGTGGGTAGCCGTCAGCATAGCCGCAGGCCACCACGCCGATGCGCATGGCTTGCGTCGCGGTAAAGCTGGAGCCATAGCCCACCGTGTCACCGGCCACCAGGTTTTGCACGGCAATGATTTTTGACCTGAGCGTCATGGTCGGCAGCAAGCCCCAGTCAGCGGCGCTGCGCTCGGGGAAGTCAGGCGCGCTGCCGTAAACGGCGATGCCGGGGCGTATCCAGTCAGAGCGTGCGGCCAGCTCGCCTGGGTGGCGTAAAACGCCCGCGCTATTGCTTAAAGACCGCTCACCGGGCAAGTCGTGGGTGACGGACTCAAAGGCCTTGATCTGCGCGGCCACGCCTTTGGGGCCGTCGGCATCAGAGAAATGCGTCATCAATGAAATTTCGTCAACCTGCGGCAACACATTGAGGCGCGTCCAGGCGGCACGGTAACGCTCGGGCGTGAAGCCTAGGCGGTTCATACCGGAGTTCATTTTTAAAAATACGCGCTGCGGGCTCAACGTCTTGTGTGCGGCCAGCATGTCAATCTGCTCGTTGCAGTGCACGACGTGCCACAGGCTAAGGCGCGAGCACAGCTCCAGGTCACGCGCCTCAAAACAGCCTTCCAACAGCAGGATGGGGCCACGCCAGTCGAGCGCGCGCAGCGCCCTTGCCTCGGCCAAATCCAGCAGCGCAAAACCGTCCGCGCTGCGCAGACCTTCAAAGGTGCGTTCGATGCCGTGGCCATAGGCATTGGCCTTGACGATGGCCCAGACCCGGGCATCAGGCGCGGCAGAGCGGACCCTGGCCAGGTTGTGGCTCAGGGCTGCGGCATGAATGGTGGCGAGAATCGGGCGAGGCATAAATAGAGTGGTACGTGTGAAGTTTAAGCTGCGGCTAAGGGGGCCAAGGGATGGCACCCATAGGCCGCATGCTATAAACCAGCATCCCATGCCGCCAACTACTCCTAATTTGAGGGCTCAGCACCCGCTGGCACCCCGTCCATTGAAGGGCCCTGAAGTGATAGACATAGTTTAATGAAGCGCGGGTTTTACACCATCATGGCAGCCCAGTTTTTCAGCTCGCTGGCTGATAACGCGCTGTTTGTGGTAGCCGTGGAACTGCTGAAAACCAGCGCTGCGCCCAAGTGGCAGCCGCCGGCGCTGGTGCCCATGTTTGCCTTGTTTTATGTGATTTTGGCACCTTTTGTCGGAGCCTTCGCCGACGCGCAGCCCAAGGGCAGGGTCATGTTCATCAGCAACGCCATCAAGGTGGTGGGTTGCCTGATGATGCTGTTCGGCGCCCACCCGCTGCTGGCCTATGCGATTGTCGGTCTGGGCGCAGCGGCTTATTCGCCCGCCAAATACGGCATTCTGACGGAGCTGCTACCGCCATCACAACTGGTCAAGGCCAACGGCTGGATTGAAGGCCTGACCATTGCATCCATCATTTTGGGTGTGCTGCTGGGTGGGCAGCTGATCGGGCACAGCATCTCGTCCATGCTGCTGTCCTTGGACTTCCCCTACTTTGAAACCAGCTTAGACACCGGCCCTGAAGCGGCGATTGCCGTACTGATATTTTTATACGCAATTGCAGCCTGGTTCAACACCCGCATACCAGACACGGGTGTTGCAATGCGGCCCATGCCGAGCAATAAGCTCGAACTCTTGCCCGATTTCTGGATCTGCAACGCCGCCCTGTGGCGCGACAAGCTGGGCCAGATTTCACTGGCCACCACCACGCTGTTCTGGGGCGTATCGGGCAACCTGCGCTACATCGTGCTGGCCTGGGCCGCCGCTGCGCTCGGCTACAGCACCACGCAGGCTTCGGCGCTGGTCGGCGTGGTGGCGATCGGCACGGCGGTCGGCGCGATTGTGGCGGCGATGCGGATGCGGCTTGACCAGGCCACCAGCGTGATACCGCTGGGCATTGCCATGGGCCTGCTGGTGATCTTGCTGAACTTCATCTCCAACGTCTGGGTGGCAGCACCGTTTTTGATTCTGCTGGGTGGGCTGGGTGGTTTCCTGGTTGTGCCCATGAATGCGCTGTTGCAGCACCGTGGCCACAACCTGATGGGCGCGGGCCGATCCATCGCGGTGCAAAACTTCAACGAGCAGGCCTGCATTCTGGCGCTGGGCGCCGGTTACAGCCTGTCCACCGGCATGGGCCTGTCGGCCTTCGGTGCCATCACCGCTTTCGGTATCGTGGTGGCCGGTTTCATGTGGCTGATCCAGCGCTGGCACAAAAGCAACTGCATCAAGCACAAAGAGCAGGTTGACCACCTGCTCGCGATGGCCCGCAGCGACACCTCCCATTGATGCAAACTAAAAGGTTAGAGCCGTGCGAAGCAATTTTCCGCCGGGCCGCCCCAAGGAAAATTAGCCCCCTCGGGGGGCAGAGAGTTACACGAAGTGAACGAACGTGGGGGCCTTGGTTCCGCCGGGCCGCCCCAAGGAAAATTAGCCCCCTCGGGGGGCAGAGAGTTACACGAAGTGAATGAACGTGGGGGCCTTATTCTCGCCAGTGCCGCGCTGGTTTTGAACGCTTTTGTGTGGGGCGTGTCATGGTGGCCCTTACGCGAATTACAAAACGCCGGCCTGCACCCTTTGTGGTCAACTGCCATGGTGTACATGCTGGTGCTGACCCTTTTGCTGGCGCTGCGTTTGAATAGCTGGCGTGCTTTTGCAAGCTGCCCACAGCTCTGGCTGCTGGCGCTGATGTCGGGCCTGACAAACGTGGGATTTAACTGGGCCGTCACAGTCGGTGATGTGGTGCGGGTGGTGCTGCTGTTTTATCTGATGCCTGCGTGGTCGGTGCTCGTAGCGTGGGCCATACTGGGAGAAAAACCAACGCTTGCCTCACTGCTGCGGCTAGCACTGGCGATGGCGGGCGTGCTGATTGTGCTCAAAACACCTGAGTCGCCATGGCCCGTTCCGCAAAGTCTTGCGGACTGGCTCGCCATCATGGGCGGCCTGACCTTTGCCATCACCAATGCGCTGCTGCGCAAGCTTAAATCTGCGCCCAGCGACTCCGTCATGCTGGCGATGTTTGGCGGTGGTGCTGTGCTGGCCACCGCCGCAGCGCTGGCGGGCATGACGCAGCAACTGGTACCTGCGCCGGCACTTGCCGCTGCCGGCATTCCGATAGCGCTGGCACTGTGTCTGGCTTTAATCGTCGGCAATGTCGCCTTGCAATATGGCGCGGCGCGGCTGGCGGCCAGCACCACGGCACTGGTCATGCTGACTGAAATTTTGTTTGCCAGCGTATCGGCAAGCCTGTTGGGTGCGGCGGAGTTCGGGCCGCGCGTGCTGATCGGTGGCGGACTGATCGTGCTGGCTGCCTTGCTGGCGGCGCTGGCACCACCACCCATTCAACAGAGCGCAGAATCATCTTGAATGGCAACACGCCCCCTGACAGGACGCCATGAGCAGCATTTACGACTTCAGCGCCCGGCAAATCGACGGCAAGGACATCACGCTCTCGGAATTCAAGGGCAAGGTGATGCTGATCGTCAATACCGCCAGCCAGTGCGGCTTCACGCCGCAGTTTGCTGGCCTTGAAGAACTGCACAAGGCCTATGCAGACAAAGGCCTGACGGTGCTGGGTTTCCCGTGCAACCAGTTCGGCTCGCAGGACCCTGGAGCAGATGGAGAGATTGCCGAGTTCTGCCGGGTCAACTACGGCGTGAGCTTCTCCATGATGGGCAAGATTGATGTCAACGGGCCGCAAGCGCACCCGCTGTACAAGTGGTTGTCGTCCGAAGCCCCGGGTCTGCTGGGCAGTAAGTCCATCAAGTGGAACTTCACCAAGTTTCTGATCGGCAAAGACGGCCAGGTGATCCGACGCTATGCGCCGACCGAAAAACCCGCAGCCCTAGCGAAAGATCTTGAGGTAGTGCTGTCGCTATGATTCCTAAAAAGGAGGGAAACCTGGCCCCAGAATCCGCTGCGGTAATCCGTTATATCTATACAAGGAAACTGTATTTTGGAAAGTCGGAAAGTGCCGTCATACTTGCGCCATTCACATTTTTCGAAAGACTTGCATGAAAAAAATCGGATTCCTGCTGCTGGCGCTGGTGACTGCCGGCGTTACTTGGGCGGCGCAACCGCTGTTGTCGCCGCTCGAGTTGCAGGCGCAATTGAAGGATGCCAAGCTGCTCGTGATCGATATCCGCGATGCCAAGGCGTATGCCAAACAGCATATTCCGGGCGCGCTTTCGGCGCCCTATGGCAGCTGGCGCGGCCCGGCGTCCAATCCCGGCGAACTGCCCGGCTTGCCGAAACTGACCGCGCTGGTGCAAAGCTTGGGCTTGACGGCGACGACCCATGCGGTGGTGGTTTCGAGTGGTGCTGACGTCACTGATTTCGGAGCCACCGCCCGCGTTTACTGGACGCTCAAGGTGCTGGGGCTAAAAGAGCTGTCAATTCTGAACGGCGGCGTCAAGGCCTGGACCGAGTCCGGTTTGCCGCTCGATAATCTGCCGGTCAAGGTGAGCGCCAGCAACTACGCGCCGCAATTGGAGCATCATCTGATCGCGGCACGTGGCGACATCGTGCCGCAAATTTCAACTGGCAAGCTGAATCTGGTCGATGCCCGCCCCGCCGATTTTTTCAATGGTGAAACCCGCCATCCCGCCGCCAAACTGCCCGGCACCATCAAGGGCGCGATCAATCTCGAGCACAGCAAATGGTTCGTCCCCGGCCGCGGGCTTTTTGTCTCGGCTGCCGAAGCGGAAAAAATCGCCGCCGCCACGCCGCTGGATGCGCAGCGCGACACCGTGTCCTTTTGCAACACCGGCCATTGGGCCGCCACCAACTGGTTCGCGTTGTCGGAAATAGTCGGCCAAAAGAATGTCAAGCTCTATCCGGGCTCGGTGGTCGACTGGACCCAGGCCGAAAACAGCCTGCCGATGGACAATGTGCCAGGCCGCGCCACCCAGTTACTGATCGATGCCAAACTGTGGGCTGCTAAAATCAGTAAGTAGAAATGATGAACCGTCTTCCTCTGGCGGCCGTACTGGCCGCTTTTTTTATGCTACTGCTGTGGAATGTCTCGGTGCGGCAGGCGGTATTGTTTTTGGTAGGCATCGGTATGGGCGCCGCATTGGCTGGTGCCCGTTTCGGTTTTACCACCGGCTGGCGCCATCTGGTCGAGCGGCGTGATCCGAGCGGGGTGGCGGGCCAACTGCTGCTGCTGGGCTTGGCAGCCAGCTTGTCGATGCCTTTGCTGGGTGCCTTTCCCGAGCTACACGCGGCGCTCGGGCCGCCCAGCATCAGCTTGTTGGTGGGCGCATTTGTGTTCGGACTGGCGATGCAGATCGCCGACGGTTGCGGTTCCGGTACGCTCTATAAGGCCGGGCTGGGCGTGCCGTTGAATATGGGAATTTTGCCGCTTTTTGCACTCGGCAGTTTTCTAGGTTCGGCCCATCTGGACGCGTGGCTGAGTTTTGGCCAATGGGCGCCGGTCGGCTTGGTTCAACAATGGGGCGTGGGGCCAGCCTTGGGCGTGACCTGGCTGCTGCTGGGCGCGGTGGCGCTGGCGGTGCGCGGCTGGGTCGGCAAGGGCAAGTCCTGGCTCGAATCGCGCTGGCTCTGGGGCGCGCTGGCGCTTGGCGTGCTGGCGGCGCTGAATCTATTCATTGCCGGCCAGCCGTGGGGCGTGGTGTATGGCTTCGGCTTGGCGGCAGCCAAGGTGGCGCACGCGGTAGGCGCTTTCGATCCGGCGGCCAACGTGTTTTGGAGCCAGCCGGGTAATCTGCAGCGGCTGTCGCAATCGTTGTTGCTGGACGTGACGTCGATCACCAATATCGGCATTCTGGGCGGCGCGCTCTGGATCTCGGCGCGGACCCCGGCTTCTGCCAAGCCATTGACTGCGCAGCAATGGTTAGTCGGATTGGTGGCTGGCTTCGTGCTCGGTTATAGCTCGCGTCTGGCTTTTGGCTGCAACATCGGCGCCATGTTGAGCGGGATTGGCACCGGCAGCCTGCACGGCTGGATCTGGGTGCCGATGGCTTTTGCCGGCACCTTGATCGGCATTCGCGTGCGTCGCTACTATCAGTTCTGAGACAGGATCATGACCGTCATGCACCGCACCTTGTTATTGCGCATCCTTTTCTGGGTCGGCCTACTAGCCTTCCTGGCTTGGGACTGGAGGTATGCGGCGCCGATCGATCGGCGCCAAGAGCCGCCCCTGATCGCGGCCGGGTCCGGGCAGGAGGTCAGCGGCGGCCACTGTTCGATGGCCAAATAGCGGACCACGGTGCTAGTTTCCCGCCATATCAAAGACACCAATTTTTGCTCAAGCGCAGCTATTGACGCTTGACTGGTTTCATACGTTCAGCGCCTCATCCAGCACCTCAATCCAATGCCGGACCGGCGTGGCGGTGCCGCTTTGCAGGTGCGTGATGCAGCCGATGTTGGCCCATCTGCCACGCATTGGGTGCCCCTGCCGGAACGGTGAATTGATTTACAGATTGGCTTGCTTGATCAAGTCGGCAAGCGACACACCCAAAGTACACCTGACAGTTTCAAGAGATTAACGACTGCCACGTTGTGTTCTCGGGCTGGGAAGCAGCGACTCAAGTTTCGCGCGGCTTGGGGTTCGGCGCACTGATTTTTAGCCGCCGCTCAACGTCTCTCAGCAATTCCGAAGGCGCCATATCCATCGCGTCGCACAGACGAAAGATGGTTCGCAGGCTCGGGCTGTTCCTTCCAAGCTCGATCAACGAAATGTAGTTGCGGTCAACATCCGCTCGCAAGGCCAGCGTGGTTTGGCTCCACTTGCGGGTAGTGCGCCAGTTTCTGAGAGCTTGCCCAAGTGCCTGATCTGATTCCAATTGCTCGCCCAATAAATTGAGCAAGGATCACGGTTGGGAGACCTCGTTTTGCTGTATATATACAGCATAATGATCGTGACCGCAATTCGCGTGGTGTCACAGCCAATGTGTTTGACCACTTGCCGAAGATGGCGGCCTATCAACTAACTTCAAGGAATTAACGTCATGTTCATAGTAAAAACTCCCTTGCGTCTTACTGTTATCGCCGCATTCCTGTTTGTTTTGGCTGGCTGTGGCGGTGGAGGCGGTGGCAGCAGTTCCACCTTGGCACCCTTCGTCAAATTTAGCTCCATTGCCGTGCCGGGATCGGTCCGGATTAACGGCTCTTCACAAGAGGCCACTTACACATTCGATACGGGGACACAAAGAGTCACCAGTGTCTCGAGTGTCACGCCATTTACATCTAGCGCCACCTACGATGCCACCTACGACGGCAGTGGCAACCGGACCAAAGTAGTCTTTAACCTAAATCCGGCAGTTACCCCGATCCCGCAAGCGCGGTTTGAGGCATCGGGGTGGCAATAGTTGGCGCAAAACGCTGGCAGATGTAGCGCAACAGCGTGGCCCATCGGTCGACGCTGGGCAACTGCTCCGCAATAGACTTGACATGCTGCAAGGCCGCACGGATATTGACGACCAGCGCTTTGATGGTCTGCACTTTTCCGTGCAGTGGCGTCAGATAGAGCTGCGTCTGCCCGCCATGG
>Ga0209491_10002197_pt1 | contig 35523 bp, 22 predicted proteins | sample BON02_FD_187213 | JGI IMG/M metagenome (GOLD analysis project Ga0209491, IMG submission 187213) | Freshwater microbial communities from Lake Bonney liftoff mats and glacier meltwater in Antarctica - BON-02 (SPAdes) (version 2) | ecosystem: Environmental > Aquatic > Freshwater > Ice > Glacier... | reverse complement strand
GTTGTTGCTGTTGTTGCTGTTGTTGCTGTTGTTGCTGTTGTTGCTGTTGTTGCTGTTGTTGCTGTTGTTGCTGTTGTTGCTGTTGTTGCTGTTGTTGCTGTTGTTGCTGTTGTTGCTGTTGTTTAAATGCTGTATGGTCTTGTGTTTTCGGTGTTCTGTTATTGTTGTGTATCTCGGTGGGAATGTATGTTGTTTGTATTTTGTCATGTGATAATCCTGATATTTCATTTGGGTTTGCTACTGCGGGTGCTGTCCTATCTCCTGCCCCATCTCTGCTCAGTTGGGTACTCGAAGTTCCAACATTTTCCGACAAAGCATGACGATTCATTTCAGTTTTTGTTGTCGTCGTAATTGGCTTTGTTTGAAGAGAAGGTGTACCCGTAATTGGCCAGAGTCTCGATGTTTTCTGTGTATTATGCTTCTGCAGAGACTTCTGATATGCAGAGTTCAACACGTCCCGTTTAACATTCCTCAAGTCACTTTTTTGGGCTGTCACAGTCGTATGATCTAGAAACATCAAACATAATGCTTGCTTTGCAATAGCAGTTGCCTTGTAATCTTGTGGCGCAAGGAAATGTCTTTCGATCAACAAAAGCGTGTACAACTCGGCAATCTTATAGACACAAAGTTGAAATAAATGGCGCAAAACCAAATCATATGCATCCAATTGAATACTAACGGGCAGCGTGTGTTTCTTTTTGTTTGCGTCTTGTAATTCATGCCACGTATCTACAAACAACACACCACAAAGTATCTCGTCGATGCGTGATATGAGTTTACCATTATGTGTATGTGGTTGGTTGGTTGGCTGAATGGCAGATGGTTTGATTTTGTCGCGTAGGGTATCAACGCATGCCCCAGTGGTGTACAATGGACATAATGAAATCTCTGGCATTAGAGTAAATAGGGTTTTTCGTGATGCGGTTTCAAAATTTATCCTAGACAAATCTGGTTCAATCAGGATCTTCCGTGGTTGCAAAAAATCATTGTCCATGTCTGCTTTTATTTGGTTGGAAAACTCACGTACTGATTTGTATATTTCATGATTTATAATTTCTATACCCTCGACTTCTACAATTTTGAGTTCAGGTAAATTTCCATGGTGAAAAATCCAATCCGCAAAGCTAATTAGCCAGTCCCTCTCAGTCTTGCTGATTTCAAACAAGTTTTTCCCATGTATGCAGTCGATATACGACACCGAGAACACAAATTGCCGATTTGGTGATTCTTCTACGTTTTCGCCGCTGACCTCGTGTACCACACATTTTCCTTCGGGTGTGTCGAAATTCTCCTGTGTTTCTAAACTTTGCTGCACGAATAAGTCGAAATAATGCAGAAGAATAAACGTTTCTTGGGACCAATCACTGAAGTTGTCCAACATTGTGCCGATGCTCTGTGTGCATGTCCTGGTTATATAGTTTTACTTCGCAAGACACAGATGCTGATATGCATTTGTGGTTTCAGGAGACACTCTTGTGCAAAAAGACACTAAAATCAAATCTTGTACATCATGGTAGCCGCCGTCTTTTCATACATCTACCGGTACACATCAAAGCACGTTCTGGTATCAACAATCAGAGACCCTCCTGCGTACAGACTGTTTGTGAAATCCCACTGATCCAAGTTGTATGCAAATCAGACCCCTTGCTTCCACTGCATACACAATCAAAGACACGGATTTGTCGCTGGTGTGACGGGTGCGCACGTAGGTGGCATTCTCGATATCTTTGTAGTACCCAATCTTGACGTTTGTCTTCGCCACCCAATCTTGACGTTTGTCTTCAACACCTCGTCGTACACCTCATTTGAGCGGAAATTGCTTATCTCCAAGCCTGCGTGCACGACATACCATACTGTCCACCGTAATTTTGACACGTTCTCGGGCTTCTCTCCGTACCCATATCCAAATTTCCCAGCAAAATCGAGAAATGCGCCTGTCAAACTCTGAGCACTCATTTTATCATATATTTTTGCCATTTCAGGGCAGAGCCCTGCTTTCGTATGGCCAACGTGTATCAAACGGCCGTGGTGGTGACTGTTTGGATCCATACGACACAGTTTCTCCATAGTGCGGATTTCAGAATTCTTTTGTTCCAGGCATGCGGTGGAACCACACGATTCTGGTGCCATTTCCATGAAAATTGACCAGACTTGATTCGCCATGTTGGGCATGATGATGGAATTCACAAACCTCACGTCGTTTGCGCGACCAACAACACCACGAACAGCCAACTTGAAAGAACCCTGGTCCACATCGAAACGCGTCCTGTTGTCCGCATAGTATACGCGACCATGCAACTTCAGACAATTCCCGTGTTCGCCCCCACATGCCACGCCACGTCCTGATTGCATTGTACACGACATGCTCGTGTCACGGTGACACGAGATCGTATGAGGACCACTTATATACCATCAATCGATATGTATTTGCCGATTTGTTATGAAACCGCAAATACAAATCTTTCAAATTTTTTGGTGTATACAATCTAGTTCATGTCACTCTACGCAATATGATGAGCACGCACGGCAGATTGTGAGCGTGTTTTTCATCCGCCGATTTTGAAAGTCGTGTTGATTGAATCACCAGCGAGACGGGGCGCATCGTTTGTTGCTACTGTATTTGTGTTTTTCGATTCTCTAGCGTGCATTCGACAAATTTCGTTTGAAAAGAAACTCTCGCAAAATTCCAAGCTGATGGGCAACGAGACGAAGGAAACGTCCAATAATATGACATGAAAAGCCAAACGCAAGCGAAAATCGGACGCAAGTCAGAGATCGTGAAGTTACGGGAAATAGCCGCGCCTATTCATCCACGATCCAGTCCACCCAGCTTTTGAAATCTGCCAGATAGCGGGGGTTTCTGGAGATTTTGGGTCTTTTGTGTTGTTCTTGCGATGTGACGTGCTTGCAACATAGTAATGTTGCGTCGAATAACACATATAAACGTGACAAGTTGTGCAATTGTCTGGGTTCTGTGACATTCAGTGACACCTGTACTAGTATGGACATGGAGGAAGAAATCGCAAGCACTGATGTGGTGTCGAGTCTGTCAAAAAAATGCGAAATCTGTAGCCGCCTCGGCGCCGAGGAAAACAAGCTGCTGACTGAGTATGTCGTAAAACTAACAAAAGACCACACAATTAGCAGCATGATACAGGAAATCGCGTCCTTTGCAAACAACCTCAACAACCGACAAAGCGACCGACGGAGTGGCATACAACAGAGCTCCTGCAATATCGCACACACGGACGAAGCCATTTCCCAACATGTTATGTTTTGTATAGCTCCGCGTGAGTCCTCGGTGAGGATGATCATTTGCAACTCGGTGCTGATGAACCTGTTGAATAGCGCCAAAAGCCCACAGGATTCAGCCATTGCAATCAAGTTGCTTTTGCAGACACAGGCTGCCGAAAAACGGACATGAGCCGCACTAATTCGCAAACTGATGCGTGTGCTTAAACTCCCAGATGAGGATCTCATTGAGGGGAATGTCGGTGTTGTATGGGTTGTCGAGTTTTATGTCGGTCAATTTGCCCGTGGTGCCGTATTGGTTGCGGTTGCATGCAAACTGCTGCAGCGTCAACACCGAGCAGCTCTTGCTCACCATTTGAAAGACATTCGTGTTGAGCAAGACATTCCACAGCGTGTGTGGATGCAGCGACGTTTTGTGATACACCAGCGAGAATATGGAGTTCATATGGGTGCTCGTGGCGTGCTGAATCTGCTGTGTTCGGAGCAAGTACACCAAGAGAATCAGCGCATATTGCGCGCACTGGGCCTCGCTGTTCATTTTTTCGAGTTCAATGTCGACCTGCGGTAGCTCCACGGCCTTGTGCCACAAAGTAAACATAAAGTACACTGTGTCCCACAGAATCGTCGTGAGTGTCGGGTATTTGATTCCCTTGCGTGGCAGCTTGTTGCACACAAAGGCGTCGCTGTTGAGCTTGAAGTTTTGCAAAATTTGATCCACGGTGGTCGCATGAATGTCCACGTACAAGGCGTCACTGGCACTAATGCGGTTCGATTTCAATCCCGCCTCCCCTGGCTCTAGCATCTGTCGGACATCATGCTGCTGCGAGCAAATGTAGGCAATCCCCGATCGTCGCGAATTCCAGCAGCTCATATCGTACGGCAATACCACAATCTGTTTGTTGTTTTTACGTATCCCAAGACTGATGCCAACATGACGGTGTTTTTGCTTCCCGGATAGTCGCTCGTATAGAGACACCAGACGCGGAAACGCATTCCACCCTGAAAAAACCTCGTCTAGCACCTCGTAAAATATCAACAGCAGTATAAAACTTTCATCGTGTTGTAGCCCCAGTGGAGCCTCCATCGACAGCATCGACTCGTCCCCAGGCATGTTATGGTGTGGCGTCAGCCGTGCTCCTGCAGTGGGCATCGGCACAAAACACGGTGGTGCGATGTCCAATTTGTGTTGAGACACAACCGTATTTTTTGCGTCGTGTGTGTATTTTCCAGGGAATCCACTTGGCATCATCGATCACCGCGCCTCTGGTCCTTTTTCCGTTACATATATACATTTCGCACCGCCGCCTGCTGTACACACTCACAGCACACGTCTACCTCATAGGCGCTTGCACGCATTAGTACAGGAAGCCAGAAAGTGTCGATTTTATTATGGACATGTTTAACAAATTGCTGTAGAGAGAGAATATGGAGAGCTTCGACGACTTGCTTGTGATCTAGACAACTGAACGTTCAAACCCAGCGTGTTGTGCAACACGCCGAGCACGGTTTGGCGTCCCTACTACACACAAATACCCGATTCTGGAGACACCGTACTGGATGCAATCAAAATACACAAACGAGACTGGCAATCGAAAGATATACATATTCCTGTTTCGGTCAGACTCGTCTACTATTCGGGAACGGGACAAATGATATCGCACACATCTTTTGGTTCGAAGTGAATCGGTTTGCGCGACAGGCCTCCCCTGAATAGCATAAGCAGAAAACGCAGCTCGAGCTCGCGGATGTCCATGGTGCTTTGGCCTGTAAAGTCCATAATATGGAGTTCTTCACGGTAGAAAATCTGCTGGTTGGTGTCAAAGAAACAACGCACGGCGTAGAGCAGCTCGTTCAGCTTGGTGTTGGGCACTCCAAGTGAGGCATTCTTGAATTTCTTCTGAATGTTGTGGCCGACAAACGTCTCGGCGTGGGTAGAGGTCCACTCGCGGAACACAGGGGCGAGATCGGCGCGACACACCTGAAAGGGGGCGAGAAACGACAGCAGCTGTGCAAATTCGACTTCTTTTTTGATGGCTGCGCTGGCGTATTGTATCGTGTCCGAAAAAAGCGGCCACTTGATACGACTTTTCTGCATGATCTGCACAATACTGTGCATGGGCGTCTGCACATAGTACTGGTCGGTATCCGGGTTTTCGATAAGGGCCATTACAAACGGAACAATCATGGGCTTCAAAACACTCGTCCGAAGCATATATTGCGCTGTTGCGAGCAGGATTTTGGCGATTGCAGCCCGTTTGCGCTCGCCAAGAGTCAGTGGCACGGCATGTTGCATGTAGAAGGAAATGACGTTGGACGGGCACATCACGTCGACGGAGAGTGACGAAAGGAAGCGTGGAAACGGCACTTCTTCGAGGGCGTTGTAATGCACGCCCAGTGTACAACACAGCAACAGCTGCAGCGTGTCGATAATGCCATAGCATGCCGAAAGCAAGCGCGACGGAGTGATAACATGCACAGAAATACAGGGAGTGTTCTTGGTTTCGTGAGTGCCAACGGCAGACGCAAGGATGTTGTACTCGACATACGCAACTACATTTTTGAGCTCGTTTGTACTCGCCATTTGGCACGCCGCAACGCAAAAGAAAGAACATGAGTGAGTTTTTTTGTTGTGTTCGAGTTGGCCACCACACGCTCCACACCGCTCTTGGAGAAAATAAGCTGTATTCACCGTACTGAGCACCATCTGCGAACGACTCTGTCTGTCATTTACGTCAAATGTTTCCTTGACATCCATGCTCAAATTGCGCTTCTTGATGCTCAGCGCGTACGAACTGGAAAGGTATGGCATGAAGCGCGAGACGAACTCCACCTCTGACGCGTCAAAAATCAGTTTTCGGATCTCGATCCTTGGGGCGTCGCCGTGGTGCCCAAAACCACAACCTCCGCTATGATTCATTCCGAGCACGCCAAACTCATGTTGCACATTCGCTTCCAATTGTACATACAAATCATCTAGACGAAGCTCCGTGGTCTCGCACACAGACATCCCACAAGGCAGAAGCATTTGTACATGTTCTCGTAGTGCGCCCATGTGCGACGCCGTGTCTGTCGTGCACGTCGTACAGGATTCTCTTGTTTTTAAACACACAAAGGGTGCCCGAAATAGGCTGATTTTGATACACATTGTCTTTTGAAACACAAGAACAGCCCGCGACTTTGCACTTCGAAACACGCTGATTCACACAAGGGGTGCCCGAAATAGGCTGATTTTGATACACATTTTTATTTTGAAACACAAGAACAGCCCGCGAATTTGCACTTCGAAACACGCTGATTCGCGTGGCTCCTTTTCGCGTCCGAGTGCAAAAAGGCCCTCCCAACATTTGATGTGATTAGATGTGCGTGCAGCATCCGCGTCATTTTAAGCGGTTCCTCGTGTGTGTCGTTTTCCTGCAGAACCACTATGCAACACGAAGCAACGTCCAGCGAAGATGCCAACGCACTATTCATTCGATTAATTGTCAGATTCGCCATCTTACTGCATCCTCATTTTTCCACAGTCATCCCCAAATGTTACGCACATAGCTCGGCGCAATAGCATGGCACAATTTATCTGATTAGAATCCGACAGGTTCGGGATTTTTTTTGTCTGAATCGCGAAAAGTTTCAATAGAAACCGTAAATTGTCCGCTGACACTGTGTGTTTTTCATAAATTGCTTCATAAAGGAGATGCTCATTCTGTTTCTCTGTCTCTGAGTCTCCAAAATTATGATTTTGATATAACTTCTTCACTGTTCTTTCAAAAGACTCGAATTCGTCCGACCCTACCTGATCAAAAATTTTTCGGTTTGCATCAGAATGCATCCTTGGAATATCCCCATTGAATAACAGTACTGTACTTATGTAACCAATATACCCAATTAACAATGATATGAGGTTTTCTTGAATACTGCGGTCTTGGTTTCGAATGCGGTCACATATATACTGTTTCACGTCATTAATGTTTCCTCTTATATTATTCAATGCACGCATGTCCTCATCATTGTGTTGGCTGCTCTCATTCAATTTATCTCGTAAATCAGAAATGGTCTCTGAAAAACGACCATTTGAATTGATAAACAAAGTCAACTTGGGTTCAGTAGATACTGACATCTGTTTCAGAGCCAACCAAGTGAACGATACCGGATCGTATTGGACTGGCGGTGTTGGTGTCGGTGGTGGCGGTGTTGGTGGCAGTGTTGGCTGTGGTTGTTGTTTCGGTATTGGTATTGTCGAGTTTTCTGTGCTATCAGTACTGGCCTCCGGTTGTGCAATCCGCTTTTGTTTAATGCGTAGAAATATCCCAGAGACAACCACACACGTAAAAAGAATAAAAACAGACGTCATGTCCTTCAGTTCCTCTTGTTCTGTGGTTTTTGCTTGTTCTGCATATGTTGATGTTGTTGAATCACCGTATATGAGATCATATAAGTTTCTCGTCATGCTCGATTTGTTGTTCATGCCATGTGACAACCCCCCTAAGATTGCAAATAACCTTCTGTCGGGTTGTATCTGCGTTGCGCCATGTATCTGCGTTGCGACATGTATCGGGTTACCATTCGCGATAATTGACTGATCCGTGGGGAGATTCCCAGTTCTAGATTTGGGATCAGTTCTAGCTACACGATCAACCGCGGTGGTATTCGCGGGCATACCATCCAGTCGGTGGTCATTTTGTTGACGGGTGTTTAATTCTTCAGTTTTTAGCGTGGTGTCTTTCTCAATTGCGTTGTTCTGCAAAGACAGGGCATCAGATGACGGTCCTGCGTGTTTTTGCTCGTGATCTGTAGATTCGAATACAGGATAGTGACACTTTGGATGGTCGTTTTCGTCGCTCGCAACTTCACATAGCATTGACACAATATGCAACATCATCAAGCCCATGCCAATACTTGGCGAGATTCCCGTGAAAATGCTGGTAATATCATCGAAGTTGCTCATTCCCGTCGAAACCCGGTTCAGCTTGGTTGCAACCGCTAGACTATTCGCGATAAAGGCATCCGATACATGATAGTCCACCAGATCTGTCGTGGTTGTTTTTGGTGATTCCCTATCCTCATAGAGACGGACAGGGTTGTTAAGCGTGCCGACCATTGACCTGTCTGTCGTGGGCAAATTCTCGTCCAGATACAGTTCATAATACTGATTGTACAGTTCCATGGACTGCGATTTTGACGAGAACAGCATTGTGGTTTTGGACCCTGGCATGATCGACGAAGCAAATATTTGCATGAAAAGCTGGACTTGTTTGATTATATTGATTGGCGCGTTGGTTCGTTCTCCATTCAGATAGTTCAAAAAATTCTTGTGGATACCACCGCCCGAGCTATAGTACTCTCGTGCAAAGCTTTGGAAAACAGATATTAAGCGTTCGTCGCCCATATTTAGAATGGTGGCCATAAAACAGAACGCCGGGCGCATAGATACCGGCGTCGATGCATTCAGTGTAGGATCGGTATCAACCAAATTGCGGGTCATGCGCAGTCTTGTCCTGAACGTCGCATCCATCGCAAGCTTCGGCAAAGTATACACCATCTCCGACGAAGCATCCGGAGGCATGCTCGCTCTTTTAAACTCCGTTACCATATCACCGGCCATGTTCAAAAACTGCCATTTCAGGATGTTGTCTTCGAGTGTGCGCGCGGCAACAAACTTCGGACCTGCCCTGTCCGTTTCGGATATTTGTTGAAGATCCTGCTCGAGAGACTTGATTTTATCAAGAACCCGCCTAGTATCCGGGACCGTGTCGACATTGGTGTCGGCCAGGGCCGTTATCAGTGTGTTGCATATGTGTTTGTCGTCCCCCGATCCAAACAGTTGGTCAAAAAAATCAAACAGGAAGTTTTGGGGGGTGCCGCACATGATCTCCTTGATGCTGTTCGACACAGTGGGATTGGTCAGATATGAATGCAAGTCTTTCTTCGCAGACGCTATAACGTCTTCTTCCATGCAGTCGCGTATGCGTATTCTTTCATATGATTCGCTGGTGCTAGGTTTCCGTACACAACGCTCGTGCGCAAGTTCTTGGAATTTAATGGACTGGACTTGCATCAACATGCGAAGATATTGCAGATTCCTCCGTTCTTCAACACCGGTTTCCAGTTTGCGATAATATGTTTCATATTCATTATCTGGTGGAGTTGCGTCGGGCACTTCACTGGGGCTAACAGGCTCCTTATTAAATGTGCGGACCCATTTTGTTAACAATCGGACCACTGTTTCCTGTATCCTCGTGACGTGGCCGCTGTTTTCGAGTTTCACTAGAATCGATCCAGCCAAGTAAATCACCACCCCTGCTTCCATCCCCATATCTGAGTACGTGCCGTTAAGACTCATAATTGGCATGCCATTGATTGGGAAATGTGGCAACAGCGCCATATCGGGTCCAAATGGAGCGACATTGCTTTTTGGGATTGTTTCTGGGATTGTTCTTGAGTGATCCAGTTTTTTTAGCAAACTCTCCATACGATGTGTGATAGTCCCAGGCTTGGCGGCCACAGGCTCTTCCGGTTCAATCTCCTGAGATGCACTCTGTTCCGGTTCCGACACTTCCGGTTCCGACACTTCTGATTCTGACTCTTCTGATTCTGACTCTTCTGATTCCGACTCTTCTGATTCTGACTCTTCCGAACCAGACTCTTCGGAGCAAACCAGATCCTCTGCTTGTTGATTCTCTCTCGATACTTCATTTGTGGCGACCACGCCAGCGAAATTCTGGTCATTTACTATTTTTGTATTCAATTCCTTTTCCTTGGGAACCTGCACAGATTTTGCGTGTTCATCCAGGGGTTTGGTGCTTTGCTGAACACTGCCCAGACCGGCCTTTTTTGCAGTTACAACGCCTGCTGTCTTCGGTTCCTTTTCCTTGGGAATCGGGATAGATTTTGCGTGTTCATCCAGGGGTTGGGTGTTTTGCTGAACACTGGCTGGACTGGCCTTTTTTGCAGTTACAACGCCTGCTGTCTTCGGTTCCGTTTCCTTGGGAACCTGTACAGATTTTGCGTGTTCATCCAGGGGTTGGGTGCTCTGCTGCCCACTAGCTGGCACGACCTTTTTTGCAGTTACAACACCTGCTGTCTTCGGTTCCTTTTCCTTGGGAACCTGTACAGATTTTGCCTGTTTGTCCAGGGGTTGGGTGCTCTGCTGCCCACTAGCTGGCATGACCTTTTTTGCAGTTACAACACCTGCTGTCTTCGGTTCTTTTTCCTTTGAAATCTGCATTGGTTTAGCCTGTTTGTCCAGGGGTTTGGTGCTCTGCGGTGTCTTGTCTGATTTTTGCGTATGTGGCTGAGACACGGTCGCAGGGGCACTTTCGGCTGGTTTGGCATTGTGAATAACAGGCTTCACAGCTGCTTTTGGTTTGTGTGAAGTTTTGGGGTGTGACGACATGATATTCGACACACCAGTATTCCACGTGAATTAGTTTGTACATATATAGTATTTATTTGTATCACGTACCAAGATTGGGCATCGTGTATCACTAAGCAGACTTAAATCTAGATTCTCATGTCGAATCCACCTATTTTTCCGACAGGTTTGTTGTTTCTCAACGTGTTTCGATTTCGGGTCGAATACCAACACTTTCGCGACACTGAATGTGTCGGAAATCCCGTGCGTAAAAGGTCATGACATATCCAGACATCCCAAGAATTTGCAGGAGGTGTGCTTTCATTCATGCACTCGACAAGACAACAGGAAACGGGGAACAATGTTGACTCATTTGTGATTCGGCCAACTCGACTGTCGACAATTGGTCTATTCGCACCTGCGAGAGCAAGTCTAAAAATAAGTGTTTCGACAAAGTCGTAGTTGGCTTATACTTAGATTCCTTGAGAAACACAAGAGCATGCGGTTTCCAGCTGTCCCGGATCTTGACAGTCTGTCCGATTATCTGAACTGGCAATGCATCCATATCCTGTCCAGTCGGAAATATCACGATTTTGTCACGGAGCAGGCTGGAATGCCCGACCAGGTCTCGCGTATGACAATACGTTGGGTGAATACGTTTGGTTTGCACACACTAACGAGTGCTGTGTTCATAGACTGGGTTCGAAGGTCCCGTCGGGGATATTTGCATATGTCTGGTTATTTGTCAAACACACACTTCAAAATTCAGACAAAATTCTTGGGAATGTGCGCACAAGTCGATGCTCTACTGACAGTTTGCGGGCTGCGCAGACCTGGGCCACCAAGATGGTCGAGTCCGTGAGAAACGTAGACGTGTACATGGGGTTCTTCTGCGACTATATTCTGCAATTGTCACGGCGCAAATACGGAGGACTTTCGGCACTGTGTCGTATTATGCCCAACGCCCTACCGATAACAAGCGACTACACGTCGTGGACGCTAAACGACTGCGTTGTGACGGGTATCAAACAACGGCCTTGCTTTGAGATCATGTCGGGCAAGCACGGCGAGACGAGCTCGTTTGTTCACCACGCCGAGATTCAGTGTTGCCAGTCCATTTGGACCATTATACACATGCAACAAGTGCTGGCGTGTGCTGTAGGATGTTTCAAGGAACACCATACCGACACCAACCTCACGCAAACGATTGAGGCGTTTGAAGTGTCGGCAGAGCGACAAACGCTTATGGACTACTGCTCCTACGTGCTTGGAGATGTGCGACAAATTTTTGTTGATGACAATATACTACAAAACAACACAGACGTTGAGAGGGTTGCGACAGCCGTGGACGATGAGGAGCCATCCGTGACAGCACGGCCGGTGGACGATGATAAGCGAAAGGCGAATGACAACGGGCAGAAAGCGAACGACAGCGAACAGAAGGCCGATAATACGGAGCGTAGGGTCAAACCACGGCTGGCGTAAGACGTGTGGCTAAGCTCCCGTCTTGAAGTACAGCAAATATGCAACAAATATGCTGCTGATGAGGTAAAGAGTGCAGTTTTCGATATAAATATTGCTGTCCAGCAGCGTAAATGGCAGCAGCAGTTGTTCTGGTCTGTATTCGTTGTGCATGCGCGCAAGAATGTATTCGGTGTTGTTGCCCACTTCGTTGTACACGAGCTCGAGTAGCAGCAGTGCGAATTGCACACCGTGGAGGATGTAGAAAAACCATTGGTAGGGTCGAGAGAGATTGGCAATGCCTCCGTGCAGGCTCGCTGGATGTCCAAAGTAAATACACACCATCGCGACCCAGTTGAACGTCACGAATGCCATGCCGAGCGCAAAAAAATGCACCGCACTGTATTCGTTGGCGTTGAGTCCAGCGCAGGAATGCGTTAGCACAAGGCACGACAGACTGAGCACAACGTTGCAGATGTACACAAGAAATGAAGTGAGTAGGCGCGAATTGCACCCTCCCATCCCGCGAGAGCAGTCTGAAAACGCAGAATAAACCGTATAGACGGATGGGGTTGCTGCGGCCGTCAAGTGGACGGCCCCGGAGTGGAAAAAGGGCGCCTCGTCGCTCGTCATGGCTGTGCCGCGGTCTGGCGATGCACATCGCACAGACAGTGCAATGTGCATCGAAACCTGTCGCGCAGGGTGGCTTGGAACCAGCACAAAAAACGTGGTTGAATCGGGAGCCTGCGACACAGAGCTGAGCTCTTTCGCGTCAAGAAACGGCGTCTCTGCCAATTCCAGAGGATTCGGCATAGTAGAGACAGTGTGGACAAAACGCATGTCGGATGAATGTGAAATACTCACGTTGCGCTGGTACGTCGTGGGCATATTCACCGTCCTGTGTATCATAAGCACCTGCGATGCGTTGTTTGCGAGTATGTTGCGTACCAGCGGCCAACATGGTTCGAACAAGCGGCTGCCGAATCCCTGCACGCGGATTTTCCACCGGAAACACGACAAGCCCAGGGCTCGACAGGTTGTCATGTGCATGGGCGACTCCGTGTGGAGTGGTGCTGCGACATGCTCTCCGTACATGAGTTTGATGTCAGGATCTTCTTGTAATGGGTATGTTTTGTGTGGAATGAAGGGGACCAGCAGATCGGCGTTGCACGACTTAAAAACGTTGCTGCGTTGGTACAAACTCTCGATGCTCGAAATGCCGAGGGTCTCGCACGCTTTCTGAGGGGGAGAGCTCACCAGTAGCACGTGCTGCGAATTGACGCTCAACGCATATGTCTGTAGCACGATGGAAATCGAACACAGCATGCAAATGACAACATTGTGCTCGTGTCCCGAGAAAAACACGATACTCCACGAAATGCACACAATCGCGCTGTTGATGTACGATCCGCATAGCACGATTACAAACAACTGCAACAAAAACACGCAGATGTAGCCATAGTTGAGAAACGCTCCGTCTTTTTGCTCTGTCGATGCCACGCCTTGTCGCATGCCACTTGCTACGCCAGCCCGGACACGAATTGTGTGCCACATTCAGCTGCACATATATACACATATAATCTGTAACTGTTGCATACGATCCGCATTTGTTTTGGCGATTTTGTGCGCAAAATATTCATGCTCTGCGCCGGCGTGCCCCGTTTCAAAGACACTCGGTCTGTCCATTGTGGAACAAAGTGTCAGCCACAAAACCAGTAGGGGTTGCGTGAAAGAGGCCTCGCTGAGCATTTTTGGGCTGGTTTGGCAGAGAGCACGACTCGCACATCTCTCGTCGGGGAGAACGGCATGGTGTGTGGTTTGTGTTTCCTGTGGACAGCGTGAGGACGAAACGCGCGCATGAGCAGAGGCGAGCATAGTGTTTGCGATTGTTGTGTTTTGTGCTGGAATGGACCGCAGCTGGCAGCGGACAAACCTATATATACTTTATACGACCTGTAGAGAGTAGTCAAAGTCGTGCATATAGTATACAGCGATGGCGATGAATTTGCTGCGACGTCTGTCGACTTCCGCAGGGAAGTGTCTGGAGAATATCCAGTTTTCGGTCATTCGGGCGTCGATTGAGCGAGAAACGATTGGCTCGAATTTCTGGGGGGTGTCTCGGAATGATAGTATGCACCGGATGCGCACAATGGCACGCTTGCACGACAGTCTGTTCCGGATACAGATGGAGATTGAGGAATATGACGCCAAGTTTGACATTTTGCGCAGGCAGGCCGAAAAAAGTTTTCGGCAAAAGGCAAGCGAGTCGCAGCAAAAAGATGACTTTAACAAGATGCGGCTGGTAGAGTTGCAAAAAAAGGCCCTATCCAAATCCGAGAACATTCTGCTCTTCACCTTGAATGGTCTCGAGAAAAAGGGCTACATCCAAAATATTAACAACATTATCCAATACACAGTGAAGCAGCACAAAATGGTGCAGGAGGAGGGTCTCATTGACGACAGTCAGCACGAAAGCCTGGTGGACGCGTTTGATCAGATTTCCAACAACGTGGCGAAAGGCCAGGATATCCTCGAGGTTCTCGATACCCAGAGCTGGAACGTCGAAAATGAACAGGAGACAGACGAAGGTGTCAATGAAAGCGACACTGCATTCAGCAAATGGCGTAATCGCATGTCCCTCGAAGACGCCACCAATGACATGATTGCACCATGCACGGTGAACAAACAAGAAGACTCGGCTCCCAACTTCGCACCCACCTACGTTATGCAATACAATACCAAGGAACATAACCAATTCGCAAACTCTGCATACAAAAAAGAGAACGGACAGCCGCTTGTCTCAATACAGGGGGCTTCGGCAGTGTAACCCAATACATTCCATGCTTTTTCTGCGTGGTTGCATACGCCTATCGTGGAACTTCGACAAGACACATGTTTTCACCGTAAGCTTTGGCACCCTCCGTCCGAAACGGCTGAAAGTCCCGATTCTGTCCCCGTGCACTCCGCATGTGGCCATATTCGAGGTTTTTTGAGAAACGGCATGGACTTGAATGTGATGTAGCCAAGCCGACCTCCAAAATCTTCCCACAACACACGGGCATCGCATGGATGCTTTTGCATAGATTCTACCCGCGGTTGCAGTATGCATATATAGGTATGCTTGTGGGAGAGACAGTAGCAGCTCTTGAGCACATGGATACATCAAGCACACCAAGCGAGTGCGAGCCACAAAAGTCCTCCCATGAATTGGAACACGTCGAAGTGTATCTCAACATGGTATGCTACATCAGCAAAACGCCAATCAATGAGCTCATCGTAGAACAGCCTGACGTCATCGAGGAAGAAGAAGATGACGACGGACATGCGTCCTCGTTTGGACACAACATGCCATCACTATCATCGGCCTCGTCCAAATCGTCCAAGATTTCGCACGATACGGACGTTAGTGCACACCAAGTGCTCAAGAATCAAAAGTTTGTGCAGAAAAGTGCCTCCATGCTACACACCGAGGGCATAGTCTGGCAGTCCATCCTCAAAGAACACGCATCGGTTGCAGCGCGACAAAGTAACACGTTTGGGGTGATTTTCTTGCAAGTCTTCCCAGCTACCATCCCCTCTTTGTCGCCACTGCTTGATATGCTATGCCAGGCTGATCCCAACCTAGATTTCCATGCCCTTATTTACCATATTGCGTCCATGGTGGCAATACAGCACTACATCCGCCTGACCGTGCTGCGGACCGGCCAGTTTGCCCCGCAGAAGGTGATCAACATGCAGCGCTCATACTACCACACACTGCTGTTTGGCCTGCTGAATACCACACTAACCAGCGCACAGCAGCATTACGTACAAACGTACACACACGTGCCTGCGTAACCAGGGCACAAAAACGGCTATTTGCATCGATATGGCTATAAAAACAACCCACGCCTTTTTGTCGGGCATCGTTTGGCATGCTCAGAACATGCACTGCTCTTGTAGCCCTGTTGCACTTGCTGTGCATTTTGCTGGTGCACACAAGCATAGCAGAAGCAAGACCAAGTTCCATTTTTTTTGAGATATACAACATCACAACGAATGATACACACGATATCAAAAAAACCCGTTTATTTCGAGTTTTATATTGCACACGCCCCGGGACCTTGGCCGTCTGCTAATCGCACACACATACGGACAAACAAATCAAAAAACACTTTTCATCTACCTTTTATTTTCCAATAAAAATCAATTCACGCTCGCGTCGGAATCGGTTCCTGTTCTGTGTGTCGCCTGTTCTCTCGGCTTCGGTGATTTTTGTGTTTGTGTGTTTGTGCGTTTGCGTGTTTGTGTGTTTGCGTGTACAAGTATGTGGAAATCGCGCCACTATTTACGGCCACGCCGTTTCGCTGCCATCATCACTGTCGCTGGCGTTATCACTGTCGCTGCTGCTGGCTTCCACTTGATTGTGGCTGTTAATTGATTCATCATCACTGCTCGTGTCAGAGGGATCCGACCAATTGAGAAATAGTGAAACCGACATAGTTCCCAAACACTCTTGCCTCACCTTTCCAATTGTGTCCTCTGCCCGACAGAAGCCTTTCAAATTCAGACAAATCCTGCATTTGTCCGCCTTCCAGCCTTCGACGCTTGCAATGGCGTCGTATATTTCTTGCATGGTCGTGTCAGGCCAGCAACGAAGGGTCCGGTAATAATACACCATTTCTTCCGCCACGAGGTCAACAAAGGCACTATCGTGCGTGCGTTTGTGGAAATCAAGGCAACGGCGCATGACATTGGGAACTTGAGAGATGTCGTACGTGGTAGGTGTGGCAAGCTGCAGATCTTCCAGGAATATGTCGTTTTCCATGTTGATACGAATGCACAAGAAAAACACGTTTTCACGGGGACTGACCATACAACGAACCGCGTTGAAGCCCAGCATGTAGGTATTGCTCACGGTAATCTGATGCACGCCCATGGTGCCCGTCCTCTGGAAGTAGTCCATCCAATCTCCGCTTCCTCTTATCACTGGATTGGACTCGACGTTTTCGGCGTTGCAAGCAATATCAGTTCCAGGAATCAGGAAAGGGATTGTTTGGAGTTGATGTGCGTATTCGTGATGTAAATACATCTCGTTCCGAATGGTCTTATTCAGTTGTCTGTTTGTTGCCTTGAGACGTTTAACAAAATCGATCGAGTCCTGTGTGATTTCATACGTCTTCATAATGCGCATCAGAGTGTCGTTGTGCAAAATCATCAAATTTGACGATTTTGACAGGTGCTTCAAGCTGGCACCACCACTGCTTCCACCACCACCACTGCCAAGGCCGGCAATGTGCTGTCTGTCAGCCAGTTGCTTCAATTTTGCGATTCGTTTTGCTTTATAATAAGGCTTGCAGCGTATTTGTCGCGCAGCCCTGTCTTCAAGCATCACGGCATCGTGTTCCGTCTTGCATAACCAGTCGCTGCCGTACACTTCCATCGTGCGGGATACACACGGGTCAAAAAGGTGGTGCCACAAAATCCAAATACACTACCTTATATAGGGGAATGTGCCCAAAATACACAGAATGCCCGAAATAGACCTGAATGCCACCGAACGCCACCAAATGCCGTCCCTTTTGCCGTGTATCTCAGTGGGACCGTGCGTAGAAGCCGTGGGTTTGCAAATCAAGCACACGGGAAATGACTTTGAGGAGAAAAATAATATATATTCACACACATGCTCGTCCGCTGCACACATGTGCTGATTGTCAATGCCGACTTTCCGACGTGTGTTTTTTGCCGTGGTTTTGTTGGTGTTTTCAGGAGTGTGTCTGCTTGGATTGCATATGTCCAACCAATGGATCGGATCAGTCGCGGTGCGCGAGCTTATTTTTACACACCGCGCCGAAAGTGCGAGTTCTGCCACTGGCACGCTGTTTTCGGGGGATGTCATTCGGCACTTTGGAGCCGAGCGAGCATGCTCCCAACTAGATTTCACAGACGTCTCTGTGAGGGTCCTGCACCCACAGTGCCGAAAATGGAATGTTGTCACCACCATCTACAACGTGACCGCCGCCGTGCACGCCGCTGTTGCCGTACCCGGATGGTGCACAGTGATTATTGGAGACCGCAAAACCCCAGCCGCCTACATGGAGGATTCCAAGCTAGAAAGACACGAAAACGTCTTTTTTCTGTCAGCGGCGGTGCAGGAAGCCCAAGCGCGCAGCCGGTATGATTCTGTCGGAGCATACATGCGCCACGTGCCGTTCGACCATTTTGCCCGCAAAAACATTGGCTATCTGTACGCGATCGCGCACGGTGCCGACTTTATCTTCGATTTTGACGACGACAACTACCTGAAATCATCGGAAGTGGATATGATCCCGTGGACGGATGCAACGTGGAGAGTGCGTCAAATCGTCGCATCGCCGCTGATTTTGAACGTGTATCCACTGCTGCACCCTACTGTGGACGGTACGTGGCCCCGGGGACTTCCTCTCGAACTCATCAAAACACCAGCCAACGCCACCATCGTGAGTGCAACCCTCGAACCCGTCGCGGTTTCCAGGATTGGCGTCATACAGTTCACGGCAGACCACGATCCGGACGTGGACGCAGTGTATCGAATGACTCGGAGAATCCCATTTGACTTCCAAGACTCGCCACACACTTCAGTGGTTCTGCCGCTAGACACCTATAGCCCTTATAACGCCCAGGCAACTCTGCACACAAAAAACGCGCTCTGGGCGACACTGCTGCCGTTTACTGTGCCCGGTCGGGTCAGTGACATCTGGCGGGGTTTTTTTGCGCAGTGCATCTTCTCCCGCATAGGCCTGCAGCTGGCCTTTGGGCGACCGCTGGTGCGGCAGGTGCGAAATATACACAATTATCTCGCCGATATGAACGCAGAGACTGCTATTTATTTCAAAGCACGGAAACTGCTGGAGTTTTTGTCGCAGTGGCAAGACAATTCGGCCACGGTGCCTGAAGCGGTCGAGAACCTCTGGGTGGCGCTGTATGAGAGGACATATATTGAACGCGACGACGTTGTCGCGGTGCAGTTGTGGCTGAAAGCCCTGCGAGACTCGGGTTACATCTTCCCCCTGTTCAAAAACACGCAGAGCGACGCGTTCGCACAGCCATTTTCTCAGATCACGTTGCTCGGGCAATTCAACTGGAACACTGCGCAGTCACAAGTGTCAGAGTGGGTGCGAATGTGGTCGAAAGTATTTCCGGTGTCCAACGCGATGCTGGCCGTGCCGCAGGACAGAACCATTTTCCACCACAATACAGTACAAAACGAGGCAGTCCCCGAGTTTGTACGATATATACCTGACAAGGGATTCTACTCGCCCATGTTGAATCTCATCTACGCCATTGAAGAGTCGAGCACAATGCAAGGTGTGCTGTATGTGCATGATGATATGATACTTTCGTCGGCACTCTTGACACACATTGGGACGGAAACGTGGGTGGCCACGTTCAATCCAGAAGACCGGTTTCGGTGGCTGCGTGATGGCTCCTTCACCGGTATCACACCTCCCGAGTCGTGGGTCTGGTGGGAACGCGACTGTGTGTCCCCCCTGAAAAATATCGCCTTGGACCCTGAAATGGACCAGTTTTGGGGGCAGAATGGCAGCCTTCCCCTCGCGTGGGGACAGAGTGACATGCTGTACCTCAACACCGTCGACCCCATGCAAATGGCGACCTTTACCACGTTGCTCAAGATTTTCACCCGCCACAAGTTATTCCTCGAGTGCGCGATCCCATCTGCCGTTGCCATTATGCAGGAGAAGTATGCTGTGCGCGTTCACTGGGCCGCTCTCTGCACGAACTGGGGGTACAAGCGACCGTATCCGTCGATGTGGCCGTGTATCAAAGACAAACATCACGACGCTTTCCATCCTATAAAACCATCGGACGGGATGTGGAGTCGTTATTTCCAGAGCATCACCATGAACCAATTGTAAGCGCTTCACGCCGTCTACATGGGGCACCAAAGCCGCAAAACGTGCAGTAAAACCCGGCGGCAGCCCCCCAGCATGTGCAGTCTAGATACAGTATTGCTCGTGGTCGCGCTTCTCGAGAAAGAGCGCCAGTTTGGACAACGTTTCGCCCTCATACAGCATATCACCGAGCTGTCGGGCAGTGTTGGCCCACAGTCTGCACACTTTGGAAAAGCAGTCGACACACGCAATGCTGTTGATGTACATGGGAGTGTAGCGGACTATTTTCATATTTTCGACATAGATTTTGACGGTGGTATTCGACAACATCGCAGGGGTTCCGGACATGCCAGCAAAAAAAAAAGTGAGCGATGTAAACGCAAAGAAACGCGCATTGGCACTGTAGCTGCCCCCACCCACCCGATATCGTTGACACTCGCCTGTCGACAGTGGTGTTACCACCACCAGAAAGACCTTGTCAAACAGCACGTTGTCAAATGTATCAATGCGCACATACACTTTGTTGTCGCCAAAGTACGTCCAGATCGGGTTTTTCACGGTGAGGCAGACAATGTGCGAGTGTGCCGACAACTGCCGCACAAAGGTTGACGTGGATATAGCGTTCATCCACGAATCCGCGAATTCGAGCCTCGATGCGAGTGCGATGGCCTGCACGGGTCCGGCGTCAAGACACAGATCGATCATGAATGTGGAGCTATTCTCGTTGTCCTGGTATATTTTCACAACGTCGTCGGAGCCCCTGCCCTTTTCCGAAACAGTGTTTTCTACCCACTTGTCGCTCGTCTTTATTTTTTCGCTTTTAGTGAAAACCAGGGTATGCTCGCGCTTGATGGCGTCGTATAATTTGCTCTGTTTCGCCCCCAGATCCACACCGTTGTCGATGTTCTTGAGCATTAATTGATGGCACGCATAAATCATTCCACGATCGAAGAGCGCAAAGCATTCTGCATAGTTTTTGCTTTGCACACTGTTTTGCTGTTCGCAATGCTCCACAAAATCATCAATGCCCATGGACATACGGCAGCACAGTGTCAAAGCATGCAATTTATCTTTATATATAACACACCATCTTCCTGGTGCAAACCCACCACAAGCTTGCGGCTGCCACGCTGTATACGTCTGCTGAAACAACCCAACGAATGATTCATACCAGCATCCTTTGCTGCAGGTCGGAGCTGGATTTTGCAAGTCTAATTGGGGGTGGGATTACGGCTCCTTGCAGCCACACGAATACATTTTTCAGAGTCATTCCACAAATGCAACACAAGGTCACGCACTCGGAAGTAATGGTCGCGTATGTAATAAAAACTCCACTTTAATGGATTGGCTGGGTAAATACGATTTTCTCGTCCACCAGCTCGAAGCCGTGGGTGCCGTCGATCGCACAGACCGGGTCGCCATTTTCGATGGACCAATAGTTGATCACCCACTCAATATTCCGCAGCGTGGTGCTGAGAGAAACATGTGTTGGCAGCTCGAGCTTGGTCTTTTCCGAGAGCGTGCTGGAGTGCAGGTTCCGCAGCACCGTCTGCATGCTGTGGCTCGTGTCGTGCAGACCTTTTTGCACGTGTTTCGTGTAGATACGGGCGTAGAGCGACGCAATCAGGCCGTCGATGGACTGGTCGGTATCGACCGAGAAAACGTTGTTGGTATACGAAGTGCAGGCCAGAATTGCCGGAACCACCACGTCAAAGTTGTCCCACAGCGACTTTGGCCCAACTCGGGGTAGTTTTTTCGAGTAGTCACAGCCGCAGAGCAGCACCATGAACGAAAGCATGGCAGTAAGATGCGCAGGGGTGGTCGGAGAGGTAGTTTCCACGTTTTTTGTGGATGCATTATTCATGCGCGTGTGCAGCACTTGGAGGAGGAGATTGACGTGGATGATTTCGTATTCCAAACGCTTCTTCTCCACAGGGGCGTTTGCGAGTGCAGATTCGTCACCGTCGCCAGTTTTGCGCTTTTTACATGGCAATGCCAGCCGTGTTTTATACCGACGAACATAAATGTTGCCCGCGTATGAGTTCCGCGAGACATAGAGAGCGGCAATGAGCAACACGTCCGAGTCGATGGAGTCCACGCACATGTCGCCAAACAGGGCAACATACCGCATAAACTTGACGTCCGACTCCCCCATGGGCTTCATGTTCTCGAGGACCGCACGCGTCGCTCCTTGTGTTTGGTAGTCGATGCGCGTAGAGTTGACAAAGTCGATTACCAGCGTGGTGGCACGACGCGGCGGCACATACTCGGCAGCCATCATCGAGGTGATGAGTGAGATGATATTGCTCTTGAAGCTGCGATTCTGCAGCGCTTGCACCCATATTTTCTGGGCGTATGGCTTGTCTGGCAAGGCGTCGCCGGCCTTGAACTTGAATGTGTTGGTGGTGGCGGTGGCAGAAACACGCTTGCTCTGCTCGATCGACTTGAAAATAGGAACGTTTTGGTAGTTGTCAAAACACACAATTACCGTGTTGTACCGGCGGTGGAATTCCGCAATCGGGGCCAGAAACGTGCGGTGCACAAACTCTCGCCAACTTTTTTCGTCCTCCTTGACAAACGACTTCATCAGCTGGATCTGCGCGTCAATAAAAATCGTTTTGCACTCGACGCGCTGCACCACAAAGGCCTCGCTCTGTTCTCCCCATATCTTGGGCCACTGGCTGTCAAAGCCCATGGCAACAGGCGACTCGCGGTGTGTCTTTGAATCGATACGTTCTTACGGCTACACAGCGCCTTTCGCCTCTGTGGTGCTTGTTTTTTTTTGAAACACGGCATTCTTGTTGGCATGCAACGCTTTCGCCGATAATACTATATAACGGGACACAAAACCCTCCATTCACAGCCGCACCTGCTCAACACGCCTGATTTTTGCGCCACTCCACAGTGATAATGTCCTGCCATGTGCGAATTGCAGACGGGGTATCGGCGTTGACGTCTTTTGTCGGACTGTGTGTCACGCTGGGATACGTGCAGGACACCAACATTGCGCTATGGGACAGCAGCATGATTTTCACAGCAGACCCTGACATACGCGCTGCGACGGACGACCTGGCAGAGACATTTGTTAGTGCGTGCGCTGCATCTTCATTGAGACCCATCGAGTCCGGACCCTACAAAATATTCTTGCAGCAACAGGAGTGGGGCAACAATAACTACTCTGGCATTTCGCTGGGCATGGATAATGGCCACAGTTATAAACCGTGGGTCATGTTACAGTGGATCCTGCTGTGTTCTGTGTTTTTCCAAGGCGGGCGGTTTTGGGCCTTTGCCGAGCTAGAGGATGCAGACGAGAATGAGCTATTTCAGTATGTCCCAAGCCGCGGCCCTGATTTCTGGCGCTGGGTCGAATATGCCCTCACGTCACCCCTGCAAATCATCATTATTGCTGGGTCCTTCTACCTCCGCGAAACGATGCTCATTTCATTGATGGCAGCCTTGCAGGGCGCGCTGGTGGTCTCGGGATACGCCATAGAAATGGAAATACAGGCCCTCTACGCCGAAAAAATCGCCCTCCGGCAAAGCCAGGCCCCTCGCAAAACATTCCAGTCGAAAAACGTGTTGTTGATCCAAATGAAGCTGATATTCCTCTTGCTCTGCGCATACCTGTGTCACATTATCATCTGGACTATCCTAATCACAAAGTTCCGCCTATCAGAACAGGCCCTCATCGACTGCCAGAACCCCTCGGTAATGCCACCAGAGATCATTATCATCATAGTGCTGGAATGTGCTTTATTCTCCCTCTTTGGCGTCGTCCTCACCGTTCAGGCTCTCAAAGCAATGTTTATTGCCCAAATAACCCCCGAGTATACACACGTCCAATGGGCCAATGTTTCAGCCTGGTACACCGTGCTCAGTCTGTCGGCAAAATTGATCCTAGAGTGGGGGTTCATTTCCATGCTGGCCGCCGCAGAAGACCGGGGCGGCATGGACATATACTCCAACAACATTACCGATGCGCTCAACACCGTTGGAATGTAAAATCAGAGTGGCTACACAGCAAAACACATGTGCACAGGCGTATGCTTTGATTTTTGCATACAGCAGGTGTTTTGAAACAGATGTACAGTACAGGCGTTTTTATTACACACAGAAGCTGCGTTTTTATTACACACAGAAGCTTCCTAGCTTCCTACTCATTATGGGAGGGACTCCATCCACGCCCAAAAAGTGCGGATGCACGCAAACTGTTCCATAGACGGGACCTTGGAAAAGGTACAGTCCCCCGTGAGCCAAGGGCGGGCTTGAACAAACAGTTGGGTCAAGTTCTCGGTCGCCGTTGAATGCACCAGACTGTCATGAGGAGCCCCGATATGTACGCGCATGAGCATATCGTATGCCGCAACCATGTCTTTTTTCTGGCTCAGGTAAGTGGCGATGGCAAGGTCGGCCTGCCATGCTCCATGCTGATCGGGAGGCTGCAGAGCCATCCAGCCCCTCTTCTCATCCGAGCGCAGGTTGATGGCCCTGTCGAGTAGAATCGCCCGGGCAGGGTCTGTTTCTTCCAGCAGCGAGGCATCAAGATAGAGCTTGTTAGCCTGCAAGGATATGTCTACGATCGCACGGCGGGGACCGTCCTTGAACATCTCTTCCGCGCATGGATAACGCGTGGTGTGCGTAATGTTCCCAGCCCCCTTCACAACTTCGACCGGTCCACGGTATGCCATGTGCCACGCAAAGGACGATAAACCTGAGCCACTGCCACATCCATGGCTTATATAGCCAAAATAACCGTTAATCGTCGCATTTAGCCATTTTTTCGCACGTGCGGTTTATTTGAATTGGGGCGAATTTGGGCGGATGCAAACGATGTCGGACCGGAGACGATGGCGTGTTTTCACCCGAAGGCACAGACGCCCTGCAGCATTTTCACAATGTGCTGCAGAAGAGGACACACGGTGCGCTGCTTGTGCGAACACACGGGAAGCAGCGAAAAAGGCGAGGCTGCGTGTGGTTTTTGAACGGCCAGCAAAAGGACGCGCAAAAAGCTCCACTTGAGCTCCAGACGTACGCGCAGAAGACGGGATTCCGAGCGACAATCTGCTATCCATACGGATGCGTCGTGCGTTTGCTTGTGCACCGCCAGCGCACAACTCACGCATGAACCGATTTCAATTTTCCCTCTTAGTCTGTAATGAATCACGTCTCTCTCTGCACTAAACAGCTGCAAATCGCCAAACGACACAATTTTTGTGTTGCGCATGCTCATCTTCTTGTCATACCCGGTGTACGCCACCAGCAGCATCCCACTTGCTGTGACATCCATGCACACCGGGCGAAAATTGTCATGCGCTTCGGGGCACCATGGAACCAGGTGATACATCATTGTGGTGAGACTGATTTTAAGAATCTGGTGCCCGCTGCCATTGACCACAAAAACACCCTGCCCCGTCGGGGCAACTCGAACGGTGGATGGATACAAGAGCTGCGTGGGCTGCACCACTACATCTGGAGCTTCCAGCGTTTTTGACATATCCTGCTCTATGTGTATCGTCGCAACGTGCGACGTGGCCCGATTAATGCGCCGCAGGCTGCTGTTGAACCCATCTACCACAATGAGTTCACTCTCATCCGAGTAAAGACACAGTCCCCAGGGGCGATAGAAGCGTGCTGCAAGGCCGTATCCGTCGCTGAACCCGTGCTCGGGCATATTTTTTGGCGCTGTTCCATACAAGGTTCGCACATACCCAGATGTGGTGATTTCTCGGATGCAATGGTTCATCCAGTCTGTGAAAAAAATACTGCCATCACGGGCGACTGCCACGCCGGCCACAATCGAAAGTCTGGCGTCACCGCACTGACCATCACAGAACCCATTGTCGTTTTGATTGCCTGCCAGCAGTCTGGCCTTGGAAGCGGGGGGGTCACAAGTGTGCAACGACGACCCTATGCTGATCAACACAGTATTGCGCACACAGTCAGCGAAAACCATGGAAATGGCGCTGTTTGCCTTGGATTCTGCGCTGGAGCACACTGATTTGCTGCGCATGTGCACTGTTGTATGTACGTTGAACTTGTGCGAAAGCATGGCGTGTGCAATGGGGAATATTCACTGCGTCATGCCAACGTTGCTGGTACAATTTATTCTCTCGCACGCCAAATCCACCTCTCGCTATTTATACTCCTCATTGGCATTGCACGGTTACTCCAGCTCCTTGCCCAGGCGGGGGTGTTATTGACTGCTTGATGCCAACTTTGCTCGCCCACCTTATTCTCCCGCATGAAAATTGCATCTTTCGCGATTTGCACTCATTCTTCGGCCGAAGAAGCTCCCGCTAGGCTGAAATCTCTGTTTTCCTGTATGGCAATTCGTACCGAGGTCGACTGTGTCTGCTGTGGATGTGTATTTGCACGAAATATCTGTGTATGGCCTTCTTCTACCCACATTGTCGAATACAACATATATAAGTACCCTGGCTATCATTTCGCAACACGACCGCAATGAATATACGCGGATCCAGCGCATGCGTTGTGTGCTGGGGCAGACAAAGTCATGTCCTTCTGAGCCAATATATTGAGACTGTCCAGCGGGCGCACAACGAATGCTTGGTGAGCTCCTTCAAAGAACTGGCACTCGACAGATTCCCAAAAGTTTTTCCCACCACAATAGAACTTGTGATCAACTCTGCGTTTGAAATGGACGGCAGGCAAATACAACAAAATGATCCCGTTTACAACATGCCCCTCTTGGCAAAAGTTTCACGCGACGCGATACTTGCGGCAGCACAATCGTGCGATGTCCGGTTTGGCACTGGAATCACTGCGGTTGCGCGTGAACATTGGCACCACTTTAATGTCAGTGACGCTGGCATGAACTACGAACAAGCGCTAAAAATCAATGACAAACAAAACATAGCACAAATACACAACGACACCATCATGAGAGAGAACTGCTGGATGCATACCGACGAAATAGCAACAGCCAGCACCTTGCCACAATCATCAGACCGCTGCTTGGCATGTTCTCAGCCCTTTGACAGCACCAGAATCAATCTCATTAACAACGTGTCCTTGTCGGTGTTTTCTATCCTGCACCACATAAAACGTCGCCGCGAAAATACTGCACTGGCTGAGTTGCAAAAACTTAAACATTCGCACCAACCCATCCCGCTGCAGCAGTTGTGGGAAATTCTATCCAAGTGTGTCGAGTACGATGCCATCAACGTCGCACAGTATACCTTAAAAACCTTCAAAATAAACCCTAAGACCCTTGCCACCAATTGGCAATGTTACGGCATGATCAACGGACATCAACTTGTTCAAACCTGTTTCCTTTACCGGTGTATCCAAGACCCCAAAAAGTCCGCAGCCACCTTGAAACGAGTCTTCTCCGAGCACAGATATTGCACGAGATATCAATTTGGAAAAACAAACTTGATCGGCAGGATGATTGTGGCACACCGCTCGGTTCCTGCCATTCTGGTCAACAAGTTGCAATTGCTCCTACAAAATATCGCGGAATTTGCTTCCACCTGGGGAGTCCTGGAATTCCGCCAGATCTTTTTTGAGTACGCCAGCAACACCAACAAATTTCCCCAAGACGACTTCGTCCGAGGATTCGACCTTCTTTATCAATGTGTTTGCGAAATGAACGGCCATTCCAAATCTGTGCCATGGCAAGCCGTTGTCCCCAACCAATTGGTCATATATGCAGTGCAGAGTGACGACATGCGACTCTTGAGTTTCCTGGTCGATCGTGGCTCCAACATCCACATCAAAAACGCCTTTTTCTTCGCATCGTCTCCTCCTATGATTCGATTCTTGTTTGAACAGGGCGTCAATGTCCACGATATTGATACCGACGGATCCACGCCACTCACAGCTCTGCTGCAAAGAGTTCTCGACGCCAACGATATGACTACATCTAAAAACTTGCAAGAGCACGTAGTGTGTGAATGTGTTGCCCTCTACTTCTCCTATGGATTGCACCAAGAACTCATGCACAAAAAAACGTGGCTACAAACAAGTTTGATTCTTCGCACCTGCCATCAGTTCGAGTGCTATTATAGCAAACCACTCGAACTCGTTGAGAAAATTGTTGAAAAATACCCGGGCCCCAGATATCACAATCTGTGGGCCTTGGTCAAAACATTCCAATTGTACAGTATCTTGCCGACCTGGGCCACGCACCTCTATTTGACGAAATTAGACAAATGACGAAACACAGTGAACCAGCCTATGGGCAGAAAAAAGGTGCCAAAATCTACAGATACCCGTTCTATTTGCGGCAAATATCTTGATTTTTGGCCTATACATTGCCAAACTACGTTCGCCAGAGACTATCGAACATGGTCTATACCGAACCAGCCGAACGCTCTTTGATGCTGCTTGCTCGCAGTTGTGAGCAGGAAATGGGGGAAAAGATTGCTGTGCTTGCATCGAGGGTGGAAAAATTGAAGACCCTGCGCAAAGATTCTACCGAGATGAGGCAGTGTTTGGTGGGAGTTATGGGCAATCACGAGAAATACATCATCATGCTCAAGCAGGCCCATGAGGACGCCATCAAAAATGTCCTTCCTGTCGTGGCAAAAATGGACGAGGCCGGGTATACTGCCGGAAGCTGGAAAGTAGAAGATTCGTACGGTTGCAACTGCAGTGAGTGGAATTACGAGCACGGGTGCAAGGGTAGGGGTCATTTTGGCTGTTACCACCAGAATTACATTTTTACACCCCTGGGCTGCAAAAGGCGAAACGTTGACAAGTAAAAAGCAGTTGTGAGATTTATAGACTTTTGGGCGTGTGTTGATTTTTTGATAATAAACCACCCAAACACACGAGCAGCGTCTTGGGCGAATCTGTTTGACATGAGAAAATGGTTGAGATTATGGGCACGATGCCAAAAACGCCGCCAATTGAAAAATTGTCGAGACGAGGACAAAAGAAGATGTGTGGCACCGTAAAGTGCGCGATACACACGCTGTATGTGTACAATTTTGCTTTATTGATTACTTAAAGGCCTGGATCTGTGCAAATAGGACTAATATCCTGTATGGTGCCAGTACGGATCGACAGCCCCGGCTTGCGTACGCAAAAGGTTGTTGGTTGCATGTGCCGCGTGCGCCGCCTGTGCATGCATTGGGTTATACTGCACTGTGTTGCCTACTTTATTCCGGGCGTAGACCAAGAAGCATATCACCCCCAGCACGATCATGGCCAGTAGGATCCACAGGAAGATGATATTATTCGAATTCTCTTTCGGTGTTCCACTTGATGTAGTTACATGTGGGGTGGCAGCTGGGGTGGCAGCTGGGACGATGGCCTTTTTGTACTTGGCAATGACCAGTTCGGTGTCTATTTTGGCCAACATTTCCGTCTTGTGCTGCTGGATGGCATACGCACTAAACGCAGGAGTCTCGCCGTTTTTCCGCAGTGTTTTGACACTAACCGTAAACGCCGTGGTGCCCGTCATCGCAGCGTCCGAATGCTGCTCTACAATGTGCACCTTTTGGATGCTTACGCCATATTGCGTCGCAATAATCTGCATCATTTTGTCCTTGACAAGGGAAGTCACGCTGCCGACAGGCATGTCGAGCACAACGCCGTGCTGCACCGTATCTTGCAACATGTAGCCTCCTGCAAGTAGATTGTTCTTGACAGTAGTGATGTTGTCGTCGTGGTACACGTTCAGAAACGGCACAGAAATCGTCACATGGAACTCTGTGGATTCGCCACTCACGTGGATGGGTGTGGACATGATTGCGGTGGTGCCAGGACCATATACCTTCTGCACAATGCCGGCAAACTTCATGTGGTCGAACGGATATCCGGGATTCGCGTTGTGCAGCGAAAATGGTAGAACAATGTCGCGCATGGCGCCTTGCTCGGCCACAATCGCCTTGACACAAGCCTCGTCACTGGTACTTCCACCGCAGAACTTGAAGTAGGTTGCATTGGTGAGACCTACGATCGAAGTAATCATATTGTTGCCGAGTTCGACCTCGTTGAATAGATATTTTTCACGGATCACCTTGACCTCGAGCACCAGAGTGAAAATGAGGTCGGCAGTCGTGGCAAGCATACGGCGGCGGACCTGTGGGCGACAAATATGGTTGCGATTCTTCTGGGCGACCGTCGTGATATGCACGGCTGTCAATTCGCCTTCAAACGCACTCTGCAGGGCAAAATCCATGCCAGACTGCATTTGTGAGATAATGTCGTTCTCGCTCTGGCAAAACTGCGCGACCGGCACACTCTTTGTAAGGCGAAGCATGCCGCACTTTTTCGCATCGGGGCGATCTGCACAGACTGCATTCACGACATTGTCATTATCACGCACCGACGTAATCTCGCGTGTTGTGATGGGGGCCGACTGCTGCGGTTTCCCCGTGCCAGCCGCAGGACCCTCCGCGGCACTATCAAACGTCATTAGCATTCTCGAGAGACGACCAGAGACTGATTCTGTGTCGGTCTCTGACAGGAGTCGCCGCACGCCCACACTCGAACGAGGAATGCCACCAGGAACCGTGGACACGTAAATCTGGTTAATGTTGGCGTCAAAGGACATGAGCATGGCTGTGATGGTGATTTGCGACAAATCCAGCACCGAATCAACACCCGCTGCGTCCATTTCTCTCTTGCGCCACGGCGTAGTGGGCGAGATCATAAAGCCCCGACGGTAGCGTGCATTCAGATTGTAACGCTGATTCATAATGGTGCTGTGGTTGAAGCCAAGTTGGGTGGCAAACTCGCTGTCTCCAAGGAGGTTGGCGGCCCAGGCCCCGGCTCGGGTGCTCACATTAAAGAGATCCGTGGCGTCATTTGGAGCAATGTTGACAATCGAAGAGGCCCTGGAATCAATGTCGCGCGCAGCCACTTCCCGCCGAGTTATGCACCCATACCGCCCTGCAATGGCCTGCAGCGGGCACAACTCGAGCAGCGCATCAGAGGGCTCAAGTCGCATGATGCTGAGATCCGATGGCATGCCACGGACCTGGGTAAAAGCCGCGCCATCGGCCATGAGAACACGGACGGCTTCCAACTTGTCGGCACTCAGGAAATGCAGCGTGATAATGTCCTCGACTGCCAGAGTATATTCACGGGCATACGCTTCGTCAAAGGTCTTGGCGTCGCCTTTAACCAACACGGTCATCACATTGGAGGCCTTGGACGAAATGTCGCGGCGCAAGTTCTGCGGGTTCGTCTGGCGCGTCACGTCTTCATTCTTCACAAGTGCACTGTCAAAGTCCTCGTCCCGGCCCACCAGACCAAGGAAAACATCGAGCGTAAGGAGCTCTTCGATCGAAGACTCCAGCTCGACCGTGTCGGTACACATGGTCAGGATGCTTGTCCGCTGCAACACCGTAGTGGTCTTGAGATTTGTCACGAGCTTTTTGCCGTCCTTGTCAACCACTGCCACCATGAAATCGATGAAAAGCGACTGGCGTAGTCTGGAGTCGTCAGCGAGATCGGCGATGCTCCAAACAGAGTCATCCAGTGGGAATGTGAACTGGATGCTCCCTCCCGGGCCGACGGGGACTGGACCCTGCGCACTACAGATGGGATCCTGCAGCGCACAGTAGCTTTGGTCTGTCAGCATGGTGTCGATGGTGTTTTTGGTGTCTCCAGTGTATGTTTCTGTGCAGGGGTAGGCCTGATACGTCACGAGACTCTGTGTGAACCCGACGCCCACCTGTAGTGAGAGAGGAGGAATAATGGTTCGGATGTCATTTGCCGTCACAGTCTCTGGCACAATAATGGTAATCGTAGCAAACTTGGCGGTGCTGGAATTGGCCAACGTTCCCGCACGGCGCACTTCACGGAGCTGCACGGAAACGTCGCGAATAAACGTGAAATCGGTGGACGTTTTGGTGGTGTAGACATAGGAAGTGGTGATGTCGGCGTTGATTTCCACTTGCGAAGATGAGACTGCCAATCGGTTGCTACGGAGTGTCTTGATGTGCGCCATACCCACGAAAAAACGCAGCCGGTCGCCGAGTCCCGTGGGCGTTTCCAGTTCGGTGCGGATCGCTGCCAAATTCTGCACGTCTTCCAGTGCCAGGTACAGCAAAATATCCTGATATCCGCGCGAGACGGTGGGATCGATGCGCGAGTGCGAGCGCACCATGCGCGCAAAGGACCCATTTACAAAGTTGAGAGAAGTGTCCAGGAGGCGCGTGGTGAAATTCGACGGCGGTGAATCCAGTCGCGTGCACGCTCCCTGGTTGGAAATCGCACTCTGCAGCGGCAAGCTGGTGTCCGAAATGTAGTCTCCAAACGTCTGAAGAGTCGTGTAGTGGTCGAAGAACCGATCCAAACAACACACTGTGCAAGCATGACAAAAAAGGTCACAGGATGACTCCAAACACAACAGCATACGGTCATGGAGGACCGTGAAGAAACACCAACATTCCGGATGTACGTTTCGATATATAAGTACTATACCTCTACACACACACAGCTATATTGGCTTTAAGAACCCCATGCTGGGCCGAACCCTCTGTTCTCTGGATGGTTGTCCATGAGTATACCCCAATACCAAATACAGAGCTGGTAACACACGCACCTGAGTTGTCGCGCTGATTCTGAAACTGGCCGGTGCCGAGAGGAAGACACGGGAATTCGTCACTCCTGAAGGTAGGCAACATGAGTGGATTCTGGTTTTCGCCCATGTGTGACAGATACACAGCGTCAATCACGCCCGGAACCTCGTCATTGTATCGCATACGCACCGAAAACGCCGACTGGGTAATGTCATATTCCACGGACAGAACCTCGAGTCCCGACGAATCCACTTGCAGCGCCGCTGTAACTCCGCCGGCATCGAGCTTGCGCACGGTAAAATCAGCGCGATCTGCCACGCAGGTCCCCTGATCCAGACAGGTCACATCGGCCTCACTGCAGGATCGAGCGCGGTCGTTGGAACACACCCCAACCTCATTGATCTTGTACTTTGCAGTATCCGCGAAAAGGCCCTGCCAGGTGGCTGTATTGTCGAAAATGGACCCTCCTGCCATCTTCGAGAGGTCAAGGTGAATGTCTGGTGCTCGCAGCACAATCCGCCACAAAGAGCGTCCGAGGAGAGGTGATAGTGGCTCCTCCACCACGGCCTTGACCATTTCAATTGGATAAGCCTTGACACCCTCCAACAGCAAAGCTGTGCTGCTCATGTCTTTGAGATATCCTTGCGCAAATAGCGCCTCAATGACCTTCTGTCGCGCCTCGATCATGTTGACCATGTTGGCCTGATCTGTTGCAGCGTCATCTTCCGCGGTGACCGTGCTGCCGCCCATCAAAAACACGACTTCCACCCCAGAAATGGCGCAGGCCACCCCGTTGAGCTTGCTAACAAAGTACTTTTCATCGCACTCGCAATCAAAACCCACATTGTCCGCCGGCTCGGTACAATAGGCGTTGATGTCGCACGTCGACTCTCCGCGGTTACATTCGTCCTTTCCTCGGGGTATACAGCTGTCTTCGAACTCGTAATACTGGGCTGGGTCAAACGTCTGTTCGCAGAAGCGCTTGCAATAAAACCCAGCCGGCGCCAGCGACGCCCGCGGCGTGTTTCCGCTCGAATACGCCGTTGTCCACCAAAAGTCAGGATCCCATGCCTCCTCATGCTGCCGGCAAATGTTGTCTTTTGTGCAAAACTCGTCCACCGCAGACACTTCCAGCGTCTTGATGCCACTGGCTGTGTCTGTGACCCATTCTGTCATTTTCCCCCGCGTGACCGCATCCACGCGCACGGCCGAAAAACACGTATATCCGGGTTCTAGCGTGCAGGTGCTCGAGCATCCGTCTTCGTCCACCGTGTTTCCGTCATCGCACACTTCCTCCCCAGTCACCATACTGTCGCCGCACACCAAAGGGCGCGCAGCGTCTCGCGTATACTCCACGTCGTAGACTTTGATCTTGAGGCCCAACGCAGGCTGCAGCAGCAAATTCGCGTTGAGCTTCACCTGGCTCAGACCGTACGTTTTGGCATTATCGCCACTGGATGTTTTGACAGCCAGGGCCCGTGAGTTGTCGGGCAGTTTGATGCTCATTTTGATGTCGAAATCGTATGTATTCGTGGTTGCGTTGCTCAACACGCCGTTTCCGATCGGCTCAAACGTAATGTCGGTGGCTGGCGTCAGTGGGCATGTCATTGGGGCGCACGATTCCTCCGTCTGTGACGCAAAAAAAAGAGTAATCGCGGTCTTATGCGCTTCACTCAGCTGCGCGGCAGCCTCTCCCACCGATATTTTCATTTCGATCTGTACGCCCGCGACAGGGCTCGCATTCTGAGCATTACTTAGTAATAAAGCGCTCGACAGCAGCACTAAGCACAAAAGGCCAGAACCTTTCTTTTTGGTAATGCACATTCGAACTGTTTTGTATTCTGTGCTGAGTTTATATAGCTTCGGCTGCTTTGCCCAGATTCTTGAGTACTCTCTCGCAGAATAGACAATATCAAAAGTGCAGCGATGTAGTGAAAATTGACCGACAATACAAATAAGCCCTTTTGACCTATCTCAATCCAATTCCCGGAGCCGAATACCACTGTGATTCCGGTGGGAACTTGGGCAGATGAGCTTAGGCTCATTTCGAACGTTAGACTCCTGACATCATATGCAAATCAACACCGCTCCTGTAATCACACTTTTCTGAGATATTGGGTCTTGGAGAGTGACAATGCAAGTGATTTGGCCTATGGTCTGGGGTGAACAGTTTCAGATGCACACTGCAAGCGTTTGTTATATCTTGTGACTACACGGGTCTCAATCACCACCCCCACAAACATCACAAACACAAATACTCGTTAAGCTGTAGCACGGGCGAGTAAGGGAGCAAGGTGAAAAAATCGGCTCTCTCACGAATTGCTTGTCCTGTGTGTTTGGTAATGGCCAAAAGTTCACAGATGTTCGGTGGCAACACGATCGATGTGCTAGTGTTGTGAGTTTATTCGAGACAAATTGTGAGTTTATCCTTCAAACAGGGCACACGTGGCCTCTGTGGCGGGCATGACAGCGCGATGCACAGACTTCCGCTGCAGAACTGGAGCGTGACTGTGCTCTGGCAGCGTTCTGGCAGCGACATGCGAGAATCGCTACAAACACAAACAATTACGCGAGCGAATCCTCGATTCTATGCACAAGGTCGTCGTATCCTTGTTTGAGTTCCGCTTGCTTCTCCAAGAGTAAGAAACGAGATTGATCCGCAGTGGTCGGTGTAGTAAGCTCTATCACTATGCTACGAAACCACCCTCCATTGAAAGAGCCCGTGCAGATATGCTCGACATCCAGTTTCGTTTCATCGACCTTCATCGTAATGATGTCATCTGGTGCACTAAAGCACTCTGTCAACATGTCGAATGAAAACACCAACAGATTGTCTCGGAACTTGTTGATATCGGCGAGCAGGTCTGCAGAAAGGCGTGCATCCTCGAGTTCGAGAAAATATGATTGCATGACAACCTGTTTTTGCACGCTTGGTACAATCCCTGCACCCGCACCCCCCGAAAAACTCCCTCCACCTGCACCACCTGAAGAACTCCCTCCACCTGCACTGCCAACACCATTGCTTCCACCTGCACCACCCGAAGAACCCCCTCCACCTGCACCGCCAACACCATTGCTTCCACCTGCACCA
>Ga0209491_10002195_pt1 | contig 35541 bp, 34 predicted proteins | sample BON02_FD_187213 | JGI IMG/M metagenome (GOLD analysis project Ga0209491, IMG submission 187213) | Freshwater microbial communities from Lake Bonney liftoff mats and glacier meltwater in Antarctica - BON-02 (SPAdes) (version 2) | ecosystem: Environmental > Aquatic > Freshwater > Ice > Glacier... | reverse complement strand
GGATTTTGAAAACAAGGAGGCGCTTCACATGAGGATAAATCATATTCTTGAAAAGTACGGGAGACGAGAGTTTTCCATCCATTTCTCAATTAAATAAATGTATGTTTAAATACGGCCGACTACTTAGTGATCAAGAATGAGACTTTTTTCTGATGAATACTACATGGAGCAGGCTCTGCTACTTGCCCACCAGGCAGCCGATGAGGGGGAGATTCCCGTAGGAGCCATTGTGGTAAGTCAGCAAAGAGTGATCGGTAAAGGGTACAACCAGACAGAGCGCTTTCACGATGTAACGGCCCATGCCGAAATGATTGCGATTACGGCGGCTTCGCACTACCTTGGTGGTAAATACCTTACCGATTGTACTCTCTACGTTACGTTAGAGCCATGCGTAATGTGTTCGGGGGCCCTTTATTGGTCGCAGATAGGGCGTGTGGTGTACGGGGCTACTGATGAGAAGAGAGGTTTCTCGCGGATAGCAACACCATTACTGCACCCTAAAACCCGACTGTTAACCGGAATTTTGGCAGAGGAATGTCAGGAGCTACTACTTAATTTTTTTAAAAGATTAAGAACGTAATAGTAGTTTTTTATGTTGGTAACGTCAACTAAGTCAATTTTTGAACCGTATAAAACAACAAAAAAATGGCCTTTACACTAGATCCCTTACCTTACTCAAATGACGCCTTAGAGCCGAATATTGATGCAATGACCATGGAAATCCACCACGACCGTCATCATCAGGCCTACGTTAATAACCTGAACGCTGCCGTTGAAGGTACTGAGCAGGCAGGAAAAACTATTGAAGAATTGATGGCAACCGTAGGCACGTTGTCTACCGCAGTACGTAATAACGGTGGCGGACACTGGAACCACTCTTTCTTTTGGAAGACCCTCTCGGGCAAAGGAGGCGGATCTCCAACGGGTGAACTAGCCAAGGCGATTAATGCCAAGTTTGGTTCATTTGATGTCCTTAAAGCAGAATTTAAGAAGGCTGCCGGCGGCCGCTTTGGTTCGGGCTGGGCGTGGCTCATTGTGACAGAAGGTGGTGAACTGGCTGTAACATCTACGCCAAATCAGGATAACCCTTTAATGGATATAGCCGAAACAAAAGGTACACCTGTAATTGGACTAGATGTATGGGAGCATGCATACTACCTCAAATACCAGAACAAGCGCCCCGACTACGTGGATGCCTACTGGAATGTAGTGGATTGGAGTGCTGCCGAAGCAAACTATACCGCAGCAAAATAACGCCTGATTATCAGGGCCTATAAGAAAAGGTTTGCAGTTTGTGAAAAATCTATTCGAGAACTATTGCACGCTGCAAACCTTTTTCCTAATTTTGCCACTCGAAAAACGGAGATTGTAGCTCAGCAGGTTAGAGCGCCGGATTGTGGTTCCGGAGGTCGCGGGTTCGAACCCCGTCTTTCTCCCTCTCTGAAAGCCCCGCTAGTCGGGGCTTTTTTGTAAACTAATTCCTATGGCTGAGACATCTCCGTTTGTGCCACCCAAGGCCCGCCGCGTGGTATTTATTATCCTGCCCATGATGTATTTGGCGGGTATTATTGGGCTTAATACCCCTGCCCTAGCGCCTTATTTTCAGGCTCTTACACCCTTTAATCTAGTGGCATCACTTGGGCTTCTTTTGTTGTTTCATACCGATTGGAGCCCCTCTTTTTTGGTTTATTGCCTGGTCGCTTTTCTCGTTGGATTTGGCATCGAGGTGGCCGGAGTACATACTGGTGCTATTTTTGGTGAATACTCTTACGGATCAGTGTTGGGGTTTAAGTTGTGGGAAGTACCAATTTTGATTGGGGCAAATTGGCTGATGTTAACGTACCTTTGTGGAAGTATTACGGATCGTTTGCCGGTACCAACTGTGGTGAAAATATTGGTAGCCGCTGGGTTAATGACCATCCTCGATACCTTGATCGAACCTGTGGCCATACGACTTTCATTTTGGCAGTGGCATAGCCCGGAAATTCCCTTACAGAATTTTATAGCGTGGTATTTTGTGTCCGCAGCGTTGTTTTTCGTATATTATCGCAGTAAGTTTCAAAAAAAGAACGAGTTAAGTAGTTTACTTCTAGCACTTCAATTTCTGTTTTTTGGGTTGAATAGCATTATTCATCTTCTTGATTAACAATTATTTAAACATTTATTATGGTCGCCAGGTTATTATTAGCGTGGAAGATCCATAATCTACCATTGTTAGAAAAATTAAAATCGTGTCGTGATGAAACTATACTCATACTTGTGAATAAAGCTGAAAATCAGGAAATCTTGTCCACATATATTACCCGTTAAATAAAAGTATTATCTCTTTAATTATGAATTACGTATGAGCAGCTATTCAATACGAGATCTTGAACAGTTGTCTGGAATTAAGGCTCACACGCTGCGTATTTGGGAGCAGCGTTATAACATCCTTGCCCCAAAAAGAACGGATACTAATATCCGTCTTTACGATGATCAGGATCTGAAACTAGTTCTGAATATTTCTTTGCTCAAAGAGCACGGCTACAAGATTTCGGAAATCTCTAAAATGACTTCGGATGAGATGAACACCGAAGTGATCAGTATTTCTGATCAAAAGCTTAATTATCCTGATCAGATCCATGCACTGACCATTTCAATGATTGATTTGGATGAAGAGCGGTTTGAGAAAATCATTAGTACAAATATTTTGCAATTCGGTTTTGAAAACACGATGATTCATATCATCTATCCATTCATGAGCAGGATTGGTACCTTGTGGGTAACGGGTTCAATTGGCCCGGCTCAGGAGCACTTCATTACTAATCTTATCCGTCAGAAAGTTATTGTAGCTATTGATGGTCAAGTAGTAAAGCAGACGCCTAAATCGAAGAAATATCTATTATTCTTACCCGAGGGCGAGTTGCACGAGATGGGGCTTTTGTTTGCAAACTATATGATTCGGGCTCGTAATAATAAGGTGGTGTACCTTGGTCAAAGTTTGCCTTTTAATGAAATAGAGTTTGCCTATAATCTTCACCAGCCGGATTACATTTTTACGGCGATTACCTCTGTACCATCTAGTAGCGATGTGCAGCCTTACGTAGACAAGTTAGCGGCTAATTTTCCAGACTCGACTATCCTGCTTACTGGATATCAGATTGTAGGGCAGGATATACAAGCAGCCGAAAACGTTACGATTATAAATAAAATTGAAGATTTGATGGCTTTGGCCAGCACCTAACTTACCACGTTAATCGGATTCCCCCCTGTATAAGCCGAGATATTGTCGGCTACGAGATTCAACAAGCGTAACCGTGACTCAATTAAAGCCCAAGCTATATGGGGAGTAATGATACAATTAGTAGCAGTCAATAACGGGTTATCAGCCTTTGGTGGCTCCGTTGAAAGTACATCTACTCCGGCTCCGGCCAACTTACCCTCGTTGAGACTCTCAGCGAGGGCCTTTTCATTGATAAGCGGTCCGCGGCCGGTATTGATGAGGTACGCCGTCGGCTTCATCATAGCAATAGATTCTTTATTGATTATACCTTCCGTCTCAGGCGTAAGAGGGCAGTGTAGGCTCACGACGTCACTTTCTTGAAAAAGCGTTTTCAAATCTACCAGTTCAATGCCTTCCCCAGCGGATGCGGAGCTTTTGCGATGCGCAATTACTCTCATACCGAAGGCCAGAGCAATGGCCGCGACTTGCGAGCCAATATCGCCGAGACCGATGAGCCCCATGGTTTTTCCTGAAAGCTCTACCAGAGGAGTTTTCCAATAGCACCAGTCGTCGGCTCGAACCCAGTCGCCCTGGCGTACGCTTTGGCTATGAAGCTCCGGGCGGGTAGTAAGGGCCAATAGAAGCGAGAAAGTATGCTGCGCCACCGAAGTAGTGCCGTACCCCTTTACGTTGGTGACGGTAATGCCGTGCGAACGGGCGGCGTTAAGGTCTACGTTATTATAGCCGGTTGCGGTTATCCCTACGTATTTGAGTTGGGGTAGTTGTGCCATGATATCCGCACTGATAAACACTTTATTGGTCAGAATAATATCAGCTTCGGCTGCTCTTTCTACCACTAGTTCCGCCGGAGTACGGTCATAGAAGGTAAAAGTGCCCAATTGTCTGAGGGGGGCCCAGTCAAGATCGCCGGGGTTTAAAGTATATCCATCCAGATAAACAATATTCATAAGAAGTCAGTGGGTTTCGGGTTAGGTGGTAAGTACCAGGGGAAAACAAAAATAGGCTAATTTTATGACTGATGCACAAATGCCAGCGCGCGACGCTCAGCTATACTCATCGCCCACTACCAGAAACCCCACGTGCCCGCCCTTATGGGGAGTTTCTGGTCAGTGTCCGCTGGCTATCGTGGAGCGCACAGCGGTGTTAAAATCGGGTCATTCAGGGCGTTCACCAATAGGATAGGTATTCTAATCGACGGTATATAGTTCAAGGCAGAAGCCTGATAGTAAAAATCGTCCGCATCGCGATATCCCCCAAGGGTCGAAGAAAATAGTTCGTCAAAATCGCGACATACCTTCACGGTAGGTAGTTTATCAACATCCAATTTTCCGGGAAACTGCTGCGCTTTTTGGACTATTTTACGGGATAGTTTCTTCAGAAATCGCTTTTTGTAAAAAGCATTGGAGGGTACATCCAGTACCTCGGCGCCACTACGGAGATCGGTAGGGGCCGAAAAAGCGGCTGCGTGCCGGATAACATCAGGAGCTTCCTTGCCATGTACACCCAGGTACTTCATCGTAATATTCCCTGCCATACTCTATACCCAATAAGATAAATTCCCTCGTAGTGTTTGGTAGATAAGGCATGTTCTATTACCAGGCCAATATCACCTATTTCGCCATGATTGTACATTCGAAAGGTCCTGTTCATTTCGCCACTGTACGAGCGGCAGTTCCAAGCTAACATATCCTAGGTGTTTTTAGAAAATAGCTTCGCCGTACCGCGTACGTAGTGCCGCGCAGAGTCACCTTCCAGGCCGTGGGTAATGATAACGAGTCGCCGGCTTCGGGTATCCACCCAATCAAGATCCAGAAAGTCTCCATCCGCTAATTCGAGGCGTTCGCGCTCATAATCCAACCCAGATACCTTTCGCAGGGTACTTGGTACGATGGTCTGTAGATGACCGTTAAAAAGATAGCGGGGTGAACCGGGATAGGAAGATTGACGGATTAGGGGTATTGACTAATTGGCGGGCAGCTACTTTTTATTGAGATTAACGCCTATCTGACTTCGTGAAATCAGATCTTGAATGGCACGGACGAAGATAATAAAAAAAGCCCCGTACCGGAAAAGTATGGGGCTTTCTGTGATCTTACTTCTATTAGTTTTTATTGCCTCCGGTTCCTAGCTTACCAGCTCCGCTTTCTTTCATTTCAGCCTGCATCGGGTTAGCACCACGACGGAATTGCTGTTGTTTGTAAATCTGGAAACGGGTTGGTTTTGGAATACGGGGGAAAGAGTTGTTTTCCGTATCGATATCCGCAACCTCGAAGTAAGGATCCAGGGTCCACTGAACTACTTTCTTCTTGGTAGAGATTACCTTCTGAATGTCTGCATCGTTGAAGCGCCAGATTTCGGCGGGGAAACGGGCTACAGAATCGGTTCCGTCTTCAAATACCATCTTTATAATAACCGGCATTACCAGGCCACCCTTATTTTTCAGGCTCAGCGTGTAGAAGTTGGTGTTTGACTGTACCATATCGCGATCTTCGGGCGATAGGCTTGCCAGGTACTGATCATATTTCTGACGGTCAGCGTTGGTTACTTTGAAAGGATCATAGCTATTGTAGAAATCAGCCATGGTAGAATCCTTAGCTACCACCGTCTGATCTTTGGTAGCGGTATCACGTATTTTGCTGACCGTATTGGCTTTGCGAGCGGCTTCCTGACGAGCCAGAGCTTTTTCAATTTCTGGGTTTTGGGTATCTACCTCAAATTTCTCTACGCTTACGATATCTTGGTCAACGGGTTGAACGCCGTAGAACCATCCCTTCCAGAACCAATCCAGGTCAACGCCGGAGGCATCTTCCATGGTACGGAAGAAATCAGCCGGGGTAGGGCTTTTGAAGCGCCACCGGGTAGAATACTCCTTGAAAGCGTAGTCAAATAGCTCACGGCCCATGATCGTCTCACGCAGGATATTTAGTCCAGCTGCGGGCTTAGCGTACGCATTGGGTCCCAAACCAATCACGTTGTCAGATGACGTCATGATCGGAGAAAGTACAGCTTTTTCGGAAGCCATGTAGTCGGTGATCGACTGCGCTTCTCCGCGGCGGGTTGGGTAGTTGTAGTCCCAATCTTTCTCGGCAAGGTACTGGCAGAAAGTATTCAATCCCTCGTCCATCCAAGTCCACTGACGCTCGTCAGAGTTTACGATCATGGGGAAAAAGTTGTGTCCTACTTCGTGGATAATTACTCCGATCATACCGTACTTTACCTGCTCGCTGTATGTGCCATCTTCTTCCGGGCGACCGCCGTTAAATGAGATCATCGGGTACTCCATACCTCCACCGGCGGTAGCGTGGCAAGAGATAGCAACCGGGTAGGGATATTCAAACGTACGGTCACCGTAAGATTTAAGCGTATGCTCCACGGCACGGGTTGAGTACTGCTCCCAGAGTGGGTTACCTTCTTTGGGGTAGTACGACATCGACCAGATCTTCCGGCCGTTGTTGTACACATCAGTCTGCATAGCATCCCAGATAAACTTCCGGCTGCTGGCAAAAGCAAAGTCACGTACGTTGTCGGCTTTATACACCCAAGTTTTTTTACCGGTAGGCTTTGTTTTTTCATTAGCAGCGGCCTCTTCCTGGCTCACGATAATCACGGGAGTTTTTGAAGTTTCTCCTTGCTTCAAACGATTTTTCTGGTCGGTAGTAAGTACTTGAGCGTAGTTTTGACACTCACCAGAGGCCGCTACAATGTGATCGTCGGGTACGGTAATGGCTACCTTATAATTTCCGAAAATCAAAGAGAACTCCCCTTGACCAAGGAACTGCTTGTGCTGCCACCCGTTTACGTCGTCGTAAGGTGCCAGGCGCGGGAACCAATGCGCAATAAAGTAGTTATAGTTTCCATCCTTCTCAAAGAACTCATAGCCACTACGGCCGTAGTACTCCGTGATGTAGTAGTTCCAGTCTATGCCAAATACCACATTCATTCCGGGCTTCAAGGCTACCGGAAGGTCGATGCGCATCATGGTACCTTTGATGGTATAAGGGAGTACTTTGCCAGCCTTATCTTTTATCGCTGTAATATTATACCCGTACTCTTTTTCGGGAGTTAGGTTAGAACCACGGCCGGTATTCATAGATTGCAGCTGCTGAGAACTCATCCCTTTGTCGTTGATTGAACCGGTGCGGGTAAGACCGCCAACGGCATCCTTTGCGAAGAGATTCTGGTCCAGTTGTAACCACAGATACTTCAATTCATCGGGAGAGTTATTGAAGTAGGTGATTGTTTCGGTGCCAATGATCCGCTGATTTACATCGTCAAGTTCTGCTTTGATGTCGTAGTCGGCCCGCTGTTGCCAGTAGTCACGACCGGGAGCGCCGGAAGCAGTACGATAAGTGTTGGGAGTTGGCAGAGCCGTTCCCAATTGTTCGAAGGTAGTGTTGGCGTTGTAGTTGGAAGGGTTCGAGCTGCGCTGCGCCTGAACACTCCATGCCATAAGGCAGGCCACTACCAGTACTAGTACTTTTTTCATGAATTGTTGTTGATTTAGATTTGGTGTAAAGGTTAGAGAAATTAATATTTTTGGGAAGTTTTACGTACAATAACCTGTATACTACCCGATAATGTTTATTCTCGGTGGTGATAATCGGATATTAGTGACTATTTCTAAAGACTTAACCCAGACATTAGCTCTCGAAAAAGGTCGTTGTGGATGATCAGTGAAAGTGCCATGCCCGCGATAACCCCGGAAATGATGTAGTTCCAGGTGCGCTTGGGAAGTCGTGCTATTTCTATCACCACAAAAGCGATCGTCAGGAATATCGAAACGATCAGGATTTGTCCGATTTCTAACCCTACATTGAAGGCTAGTAAAGGTTCGAGTATAGTTGACTCCGCTCCCAGGAGCATTTGCAGGTAGCTAGAAAACCCTAAACCATGAATGAGACCGAATATAATTGCCAATGGATAACGTAAAGACGATTTGACTTCATGCGTGACTAGTGTGGTTTTTGGTATCTTGTGAAACATATTCACAATAGCTGTGAATAGAATTGTGATGGGAATCAATAATTCTACAATATCAGATCTAAACGAAATAATCTTTAAGGTACCGAGGGCGAGACTTGCAGAATGACCTACCGTGAAAGCAGTAACCAGAACAAGTACTTTTTTCCAATCCCTGAGGGTATAGATGACACAAAGCGCAATAATGAATAAGATATGATCGTAGCCATTGGGATCGGTAATGTGTTCAAATCCTAACTGGAGGTACGCTTGGAACTCGGTCATATAAAATAAAAGTTAAAGCATAAAGTTAGAAAAGAGTTTTACAAGTCGCTATACTCACATTAATTGGCAAAGCAAATGTAGCTAATGATCTAATTTTTTCGAAGAAAAGTTAAATTTGTAATCTCTCACTAATCAACAATTCATGAAAACCATCCTATTTGAAAATGCAGGGAAGCCTCAGGAAGTGCTTCACGTAGCCGAAATACCCATGCCCCAACCCGCCGCGGGCGAAGCATTGGTGAAAGTACTGGCCAGTCCGGTCAACCCTTCCGACATATCTTTTGTAAATGGTGTATACGGTATTCGTCCTAAACTGCCCTCGGGCGCGGGCTTCGAAGGGGTTGGTATCGTGGAAGCCGTTGGGGAAGGTGTCCGGCTTCCCGTAGGGGTCCGCGTGAGCTTTAATACCGTTGGGGCTTGGAGCGAATATGTTATCATTAATCAGCACAGTGCGATGCCCGTACCGGATGCTATTTCTGATGATATTGCCGCCCAGCTGTTTGTAAACCCTTTTACGGCGTATGCCATGGTAGAGGAGTCGGGTGTGCAGGCAGACGAGTGGATGATGATCACGGCCTGTGGCTCGGCCTACGGGAAGTTGGTGATCCAGCTCTGTAAGAAAAAAGGGATCAAAACCATCGGAACCGTACGGCACGATGACCTGAACGATGACCTGAAAAAACTGGGCCTAGACGAGGTAGTCAACACCGAAACCGAAAAGCTACCCAAGCGTGTCTACGAGATCACCAACGGCAAGGGCGTGAAGTGCGTACTGGACTCGGTAGGAGGCCACACCACCGAAGAGGCCATGAAATGCGTGGCGCAAGGAGGTAAAATGCTGGTATTTGGTTTACTGAGTCAGCAACTTCCCAAAATGGATATTGGTTTGATGATCTTCAAAGGTATTACCATCAAAGGGTTTTGGCTAAGTGAGTTGATGCGGACCGCCGATACCCAAACCCGGACCGAAATAGCCCAAAACGTGATTAGTTGGTTGGCGAGTGGGGAGGTCTCTTTACCCGTGGAGGCAAGCTACGGCCTGGATGATATTGCGAAAGCAGTAGAGCACGCCGACGCGAAAGGGCGTTGGGGGAAAATTCTGGTGAAGCCGTAGGGATACTTTTCTATTATACCCGTCAGGTTTTTGAAACCTGACGGGTATTGGTTATTGCTGAACCTTCACCACTTCGACCAATCGCTCGGCTAACCTTCGCTCGGCGGTAATGATATCAGCGGTTCCTTTCATTCCGTTTCGGTAGGTCAACCCCCGGCCGTAGCGGGTACGCAGCCCCTGCGGCAAATCTACGTAGCCCCAATAGGCACCGGGCGTAAGGGATAGCTGCGACAAGGTATCCTCCACCATGCCGTACTCCCGGTAGGGATAACCATCTAGTTTTACAAGCACTGACTGCCCCTCGCGTAATTTGCCCAGATTGGCCTGCGGTACTTTGATTAACCCTTGAAAGCTGCCGCCTTCTGGCTCCACGGTGAGCAGTTCTTGGCCCAAATTCATACTTTGCTGCTCCTGCCAAGGCGACGAGAATGATACTTTTCCCGCTACCGGAGCGCGCAGAACGTACCGCTGCTGCCAGACTTCCGTACTGCTGCGGAGCGTCCGGAGCGCCTGCGTAAAGCTACCCCTTTGCTCGGTGATTGCATTATCCAGTTCGAGTAGTTCCTTTTGTTTCGCGGTCTGCGAAGTGTGGTTCTGAATCAGGGAAGAAGCCAGTTGTTTCAGAGGCATTTCCCGGTTCAGTAACTTCACCTTTTCGCGTTGGTAGTCGAGCAGAGCAATGACCTTATCCTTGTATAGCTTTTCGTGGATCGTGAACTCGTCCTGAGCCAGGGAATAGTCGCGGCGCTGCAGGTCAAGCTGCTCGGTGAGGGTCTGCTCCATGGCGCTCAGATCCTCGTAATCTTTCAGCAAGAGTATCCGTTTTTGTAAATAGAAACCCCCATTCAAATAAGATTTTAGCTGGGTAAGTTGCTGGGAAAAGATCTGAAAATCATTTTGCAGTTCACCCAGCTGACCGTACGATTGGATCGAAAATCGCCGGATCATGGCCCAGTCGTCTTGGTCTAAGGCTTTCCTGAGGCTATTTAATGACTCACTCAGACGAAGTACCTGCTCAGGATCGGCGGTGCTCTCCGAGTAAGCCAGCGCCTGTCCGGCCGCTATGGTCTGACCGTCCTGCACTAGCAGCCGTGCCAGCCTGCCCTCAGCCCTGACCACCACTGTACGCGGTGCATTGGTGGCCGTGAGGGTAAAAGAAGTTGCCACCACGTCGGGATAGTGGATCAGCCAGCTGCCTAACCCCAGCAGGAGGAGTAGCCCCAAAAACAGCATCATCCCCCAATGCACAAGTCCCGGTGGTGGCTGATTGATGATCTCGTGAACTTCTTCGCTGTGGAGTTCGGGGAATTTAGCCGTTAGCCGATAGCTTGTTTGTCATTAGTTATTAGAATTTAGCTGTTACAATATGTTCGCCATTTTCAAATGTGAATAGCCTCCATTCTGGAGATGTTGAGGGCTATTTAAAAAATCATCAGGCTCTATCTTGATAAGTAGTTCAACTTAATTAGTTATTATTGAAAGGACTAAAATTGATATTCAAGTTGATTCCAATAGTAGCCATGCACCTATTGACAGCATATAGCAATGAGTCTTTTTCAAAATAGTCTTCTGGCACAATCCACTCCCCTTTCAATTTACGCCACCTAGTTTCTGCTATGTTTAAGTGAGGAGAATAGCAGGGCAAGAAAAAAATAAAAAGTCCTCTTTTTTCCCAAACAGAAAGGTTTTGATTCACTAATTTAGATTTATGAACACGGGCATTATCTAATACGGTGGATTCAAGTAATAAATGCAACACCCTGGTTATTTAGGGTAGCGCTTTGAAAGACTTCATCGGGTGATCTGTACCCGAATCTCTTCCTGGGCCTTTGGTTTAAAATGTCCACAACTTCGTTAACTCTCTGCTCGGTGATCTGGTCAAAATTCATTCCTTTCGGAAAGTATTGCCTGACCAGCCCGTCGCAACGGCGATCCGATCAAATTTTCATTCGAGCCCCTCTCCCAGCTATGATATGGCTTGGCAAAATAGCAATCTACCTCCAGTAGATCAGCCACCTTTTGATGACAAGCGAATTCCTTTCGGCCCGGGCCGCCCCGCATGTCAGTCGTCACCGTGTGAAGAAGTGGTTTCCACTCAGCCAGCAGCTCGACTGCCTTGGCCTGCACCAGGGCCGCTCCCTTACTTTCGAGGAGGGCCATTTTCAGCATCCCCGTGGCGCGGTCATTGATCGTCAGCAGCACGCCGCTATGGCCTTGGCCGATGACCAAATCCATCTCCGGATCGCGAACTCGCTGCTTCTCCTCAACGACGGACAGAGGTTGCTCGATGTCCACCCTGCCCACGATTTGGCCCCTTTTACCCTTCGAGTCGCCCCTTTTGGCATATCGCTTGCCCTTGGTGCGCACATGACGGTATAGTTTTCCGCCCTGCTTCTTGTCGTCCCAGACGAACTTATAGATACGCTCGTGCGAAACACATTCGGTGCCCTTACGGGTGGCGTCCCCGACGATCTTCTCGGGACTGTAGTCTTCTTCGAGCTTCTGGCGCACGTGTGCCTAGATGCCAGCCGTGAAGCGCTTGGGCTCATCCTTATGGCGAGCGTCAGCCTTTCGCTGCGCCAGGCCGGGCCAGTAAGTCCTATCGCGCTTGTCGCAATTGCGCCGAAGCTCGCGGCTGACCGTGGATTTACTGCGGCCGACCTACTCGGCGATCTGGCCCTGGGAGTGCTTCGTTTTCACCAAGGCCGAAATGTGGTACCTTTGCTCTTGCGTCAACGGTCCGCCGTTGCGGTGCTTCATCATCTTTTAGTGTTTGGTAACCCAAAAGTATGAAGTTTTCCGGCATAGCTTTCCTGCTGAGTTCAGGCCCTAGGGCCTGAACTCAGCAGGAAAGCTTTTTTTTCAGCCGTTGCATTTATTACTTGAATTCAAGTACTATAAAGGTTTCTTTTTCAATTCTGAAAGACAAGTCCTCCAAGAATTGACAAATAAACAGGCTGTCGATATTCTGTTCCGTTATCTTCCAGTAGCATTTGTTTGCTCTGCTGATAAGCCCGAAAATGTTGGCTTTATAGCCTTTCTTAACGTATATAGCCACTTTTTAGTCAGGAAACTGCCAGCCGTAAGGAACGTAACCTTCACTACTAACGTGCGATTCATCGCCATAAAGCAGGTCTATCAACCCTTGCTCAGAAAGGCTTTCCAACTCCCACAAATCCGCTTTTTTACTGGCGTAAACCGCTTCATCAGGCTTACCTTTACATCGCTTTCTTATCCGTTTGTATCGTCCGCCAAGCTTTTTAAAAAATGCCTAAACGTTTCCCTATGCAATGTTTTACCGCTTGTGGCTTCCCATTCGGCTTTGGCTAATTCAACTTTTTGGCGATGTTTTTTTGCCAATGCTAAGACCTCGTCTCGGTCTTTGGTTAGGTCTATTTTTCGCTTCGCACCTCTACCAGGCTTTGTGAATAAGCCCGATATTCCATCCATTACATATCTGGATAACCAGCTGTTTACACTGATGTGGTTCATACCAACTAGTGTCCCGACGTCCTTTGATTTACGTCCATCAGATTTTAAAAGTATCGTTTGGCAACGCTTGCGTAATGCATGATTATTGCTCTTTTTGTGCATGTTTTCTAACTCTGTACGTTGTGATTTGCTTAAAATCGGCGTGTTTACTCGTCCCATAAGACAAATTTATAAAATAATATCAACTATATTATCTGAACTACTTATTAAGAATAGCTTTGTGAAAGAGCTAAAAAAAGTACCTCCAAAAACGCAGACCGCTATCAAAGGAGTACTCTACAACTTACGAGAAGCGCACAGTCTCGAGAACTCAGGACTAGATTATAAACCCATGGAAGGGCAGAGAAAAGGGGAACATTACTACCAGATACAGGTAGGTGAATGGAGGATTGGAATTGATTACACAAAGCCTAAGGTTGTTGTGATCACTGTTTTGAGCCGGGGAAATATCTACAAACACTTTCCACCCAAATGATTACTAGTAATATTCTTAATTATCAGCTACCGCCACGAATAATGCAGCCCCACCTGCGGCAGCGAGATCACGGCGTTTTCGGAGATAGGATAAGTAGGCCGTAGCATATACAACCCAACGTCGGCTTTAAGGTGGCGGGTCACGCGGAAACTAATACCTGGCATCAGCGCCACAAACTGCCAGCCACGACGGTAGGTTTGGCCACTCTCCTGACCCATCAGGTAGGATACCTCCACGAAAGGTGAAAAAGCTGTGGTACTAATATGGTACCGCACCATGGGCCCTACCGCCCAGCCTCGTAAGGGTGCTTCAATGGGTACAATCGTTGAGTAAGCCCCAAATCCTACGGCACCCACCAGCAGACGCTCCGCCACAAAAAGCCCTCCGCGTACGGCCACGTTGGCAAACTCGCCCCCCGCCTGATAAGGTATACCTACCCCAGAAAAACCCACCATCGCTGAACCCGCTTTGAAATCCGGACGGTTGGAGGGACGCTTGCCAGAAATCGGAGTATTGTAGGGCGTCATGTAATTACCGGCCTTCTTCCACTGTAACCCTTGCTTGTAGCCCACCTGAAATGCCAGGTAGCTACCCTTGCTTACTACATCAGCACTGTAACTCACCCCATTTAATTCTAGCTCTTTGGTCGAGATCTGGAATAGATCACGGAATCCCTGACTGTATAGCCACTGCACGGTCAGGCTACGATACTGGCCAATTTTGTAGTCAAGTCCGGCTCGGAGCGTCAAGGCTAAGCCGTTGTTACGGGTATGGGCGCTTTCCAGTTCGTAGCGATACACATCGCCCGGCCAGTGGCCATCAACCTTGCGGTCATTTTTTTCGCGCACGTATCCGTCGTAGCGGTTTACGATATAACTGACATCGACTCCGGCGGTCAAAATGAGCCGTCGCCATAGTAAACGAGAATTATACGTAACACCAGCGTTCAGGTTAGCGGGAGAAAATTGCGTATAGCCGTTGTTGCGCCCCCAGCCCGAAACGGCACCAGTGGAATCACGGGAGACAAAGCTGGTGCGGGTTCCTACTTTCAGATTGGCCGTTCTGACTCCCATCCGAAAGGATACATTGGATGTAAGGCTGCGCTCAATACTCAAATCAAACGAGGCTCCCAGTCGATCCGGCGCTTCAAACTTACCGCTTGGTAGCGGCCGGTCGGAGGAGAGGGTATTGTAAGACAACGACGGCCCCAACGAAGCACTCAAACGCCACGGACTTTGCGCGTGGACTTCTCTGTTCAGAAAAAGCGATACTACCGAAATTAGTACAATACGTAAAGTCTTTTTCATATACACAGCCGTAACGTTCTTAATTTTAGCCCTAAAATACTGATTAGTGATATAAATAACCACACTATTCCAAAAAAATTAGCCTATTAATTCTTTACAGATTATCCGGTATCTTGCGTCTTACTAGCCCCTCACCCTAAGAAATTCTTTTTCACTCTGGTATCTCTCTTAATTGCTTATGTCCATGAAAAACGCTGGTCTTCTGCCTTTTCTTCTACTGCTGAACCTTGCAGTCTTTGCCAACGAGCCTACTCCACCACTGGACGCCACCGACTGCACGGAATCCTTTTTCCAGGCCATGCTAGACGAGGACGCCGCCGCCATTCGCCGCCTTATCACGTTTGATTTTTTGCTGATCGGTCCCGACGGCCGCATCCTGGATGGGGGTACTTTTTCGGAAAGTGTGGCGAGTGGCTCCGTAGTGATTGAGAATGGCAGGTTATCCGGTACCGCCACCCGAACCTATGGTGACGCCGGCGTTGTAACGGGCTTCTGGAACGCCCGAGGTACCGTGCAAGGCTTTCAGTTCGACAATGAGTTAGCTTTTTCCGCAACCTGCGTGCGGCAGGGAGGGAGCTGGACAATTGCGTCTATTCAGCTGACGGCCCGGCTGTGAGTGGAGACTTGATTATTCTATATCTACCCTTTGGAGTTAGCTTTGGAAGCTCCGCAACCCTTCCAAAAGTGTAGGTAATAACAATTACTATTTACACACCCTCTCCACCGTTCTCAATATTATTTATTGTTAAATTACTACCTTCAATCTTTGAAAAAATCAGCATGGTTTTCTTTCGTGACCTCTACTTCCTATTCTTCATTACCTGCATGAAAAACAAAGTCATTTTCTCGTGGTTTCTTACCCTTTCGGTCGCATTTCTTTGGCTCCTTAACGGCTGTTCTTCGCTCAATACCGTCCGGGTAGTGGGTACCAACTTTACCGATGAAGTACAGCTTTCTCAAAACCTTGTATTTACATTCAGTAAGGATCTGGTACAAGAAAGTCGGGTCGGTGTATGGGACTCCACTCAGTACGTAAAGCTGGAACCCGCCGTGCGGGGTAAGTTCAAATGGACGGCTCCGAATGAACTGATCTTTTCACCCATTGGTACCTTCGATGCCGCCACCAGCTACAAGGCCGAACTGACGAGTGAACTTTTGAAATTCACTGACGACAAGAAGTACGACATCTCGGACAAAGACGTAGAATTCCACACCCCCTACTTGCAACTCACCGAACTCCAAAGCTGGTGGACACGCTCGGCCGAAAGCGGTCGCCCGGAGGCAAGGTTGCGGCTAACGTTCAACTATCCCGTGGAGCCACAGGCCGTAGCCGAGCGCCTCAAACTGTCGCTGCGCGATGCCTCCACTACCTTCCGGGCATTGCCTTCGTCTGACGGGCGTAACGTGGTTTTGGCCCTGACCCAAACCGGTACCGCCGATGAGAACGCCACCCCATTGACGGTTCTGATTGAGAAAGGGTTGAAGATAAGCGGCAATACCTACACCACCCCCGAACCCCTGGAACGGGCCACGAGCTTGCCTTCACCCCTGCATCTTGACGTAGCAGACGTGCAAACGGGCTTTGAAAATAACAAAGGTTTTGTGCGGGTAGTGACTACGCAGGAACTGACGCCAGAAAGTATTGAGCAAGGCTTTATCCTTGACCCTGCCCTTAACACCAAAACCGAAGCCACCGACAACGGCTTTATCCTCCGGGGTGATTTTACCGAAACCGATACCTACGTACTGAAACTGACAACCAATCTAAAGGGAGTGCTTGGTCCGCAACTGGAAGAGGAGGTATCCCGCGATCTGTTTTTTGGAAAAATGCCTGCAGGAATCAACTTCGTGAATAAAAAAGCGCTGTACCTAACCTCCAAGGGTGCCCAGAATATGGGCGTGCAAATTGTGAACGTACCCAAAGTACAGGTCAAAATTGCCAAGATTTACGAAAACAATATTCTTAACTACGTCCGTAATAGCCGCTACGAGAATTACGAATACATCGGTGAAGAGTGGCAGCCTTCCGGGTCATTCAACTACAACGACGACGATCAGGGCTTTTACAGCGACATGGTGGTGAATAAGTTAGTGGATACCGAAAATCTCCCCCGCCTGAAAGGGGTGTCGGCGCTGAATATCGCCATTCCTGACAACAACGACCGCAAGGGCGTATACTTGGTATCGGTATTCTCCAAGGACGAAGCCTACCTTGGCTCTACCAAGCTGGTGTCGGTGTCGGATATCGGGCTCATTGCCAAGCAGGGCGACGATGAGGTATGGGTATTTGCCAATTCTATCAAAACCACTGAACCGTTGGGCAAGGTGGAGGTAACGCTGGTAAGCACCAATAATCAGTCGGTGTATACCCTCGAAACCGACGGTGATGGCGTGGCGCATTTTGACAAGCTCAGCGAAAAAGCCCCCGGCTTCAAAATAGCCATGATCACCGCCCGCACCAAGGAAGACTTTAACTACCTACTCTTCGACGATACCCGCATCGAAACCTCCCGCTACGAGGTGGAAGGCTTGCGGGATAATCCATCGGGCTTGCAGGCCTTCATCTACGGCGAGCGCGACATGTACCGCCCCGGCGAAACCCTGCATTTCAATACCGTGCTACGCACCCAACGCTGGGAAACGGCGAAGGAGATTCCCCTCAAATTTCGGTTAGTAACGCCCAACGGCCGTGAGTACCGTACCTGGCGCAAAAGTACCAACACGCAAGGGGCCGTAGAGATTGAAGCACTCGTAGAAGCCTCCGCCCTCACGGGTACCTACACGCTGGAAGTGTACAACGCCAACGAAGTACTACTCGCCTCGCAAGGCGTAAGTGTAGAAGAGTTCATGCCCGACCGCATCAAGGTAGAGCTCAGCGGGGCGAAGAAGGAATACAAAAGCGGCGAAACCGTGACTTTGACGGCTACCGCCATGAACCTCTTTGGGCCGCCCGCCGCCAACCGGAATTACGAAATGGACATTCAGTGGAAACGCAAAGCTTTCACGGCTCCCGCCTTCCCCGAATTTACGTTTGATATTCCCGCCGAAACGACCTTCGAGCGTGGCCAACGCCAGGGCGTGACCAACGCGCAGGGACAGGCCACCGAGAAGATTCCCATTCCGACCAACTACAAGGACATTGGCCTGCTGGAAGGAAAGATCTACGTCACGGTCTTTGACGAAAACGGCCGCCCCGTCAACCGTCTTCACCGCTTTGATGTACTAACCCAAAATACCCTCTACGGTCTACGCCTACCCGACCGCTACGTGAGCGCCAACGTGCCCGTGCCGGTGGAAGTCATCGGGGTGAATAGTCAGGGTGCGTTGCAAAAAGGCGCGCAGGCGTTGGTGGAAGTAGTCAGGATTGAGTACCAAACCGTGGTAGAGAAGCAAAACGAGCAGCTGCAATATACCTCCCGCAAGCGGGAAAAATCAGTCTATACCAATACCCTCAGCCTGGGTAATGGTCGCGGAAACTTCCGCTACGTACCCACGGTATCGGGCGAATATGAGGTTCGGGTACGCCGCCCCGGTGCCGAGCACTATACCGCCACGACCTTCTTTGCCTACGGCTACGGATTTACGGAGTACTCGTCCTTTGAGGTAAGTACCGAAGGCCGGGTATTGATGGAGCTGGATCAAACAAGTTATAAGGTAGGGGATAAAGCCAAAGTTTTGTTCAAAACTCCCTTCGACGGACGTCTGCTGGTAACCATCGAGCGCAACCACCTGCTGGAACACCACATACTGACCACCGAGAAAAAAGCCGCCGAACTCACGCTTTCTCTAACAGAAGAGCACCTGCCCAACGTGTACGTTACCGCCACGCTGATTCGTCCGTTGGACGCCTCTGACCTACCCCTCACGGTAGCGCACGGCTTTGCGTCGGTGCCAGTGGAGGCTTCCGACCGTACCCTTCCCGTAGAAATCACGGCGGTGGAGCAGTCGCGCTCCAAGCTAAAGCAGCGGATTCGGATTAAGACGAAGCCTAATTCTCAGTTGACGGTTTCGGTGGTAGACGAGGGTATCCTGCAAATCAAAAACTTCCGGACGCCCAATATCCACGGGTATTTCTACCAGAAACGCGCGCTGGAAGTCAACAGCCACGATCTGTACGCCTTCCTGTTTCCTGAGCTGACTTTCTCTACCTCGTCGAGTACGGGTGGTGACGGCTACGATCTCGAACGGCGCATCAACCCATTGAGCAACGGCCGCACCGAACTCGTCACGTTTTGGAGTGGTATCCTGACCGCCAACGGCAGCGGCGAAGCCACCTTTGAGGTCAATATCCCGCAGTTTAGCGGCGACCTCCGCGTGATGGCCGTGGCCTACAAAGACAACGCCTTCGGTTCGGCATCCAAAAACATGAAAGTAGCTGATCCCGTGGTGATCAGCACGGGGGCGCCCCGCTTCCTTAGCCCCAATGATGTACTCACACTCCCCGTCAATGTGAGCAACACCGAGAAAAAAGCCGCTACGATGACCGTATCGCTCCAAACCGAAGGAGCCGTGTCCAAAGGTGAAGGTACTTCCGTGCAGAAGTTGACCATTCCGGCGGGCAAGGAAGAGCGCGTGGTGTTTACGGTGAAGGCCGGATCGGGTATTGGTACGGGTAAAGTGACCGTGAAAGTGGGTGCCTTCGGCGAAACCTTCGTGCAAGAAACCAACCTGAACGTGCGCCCCGCCTCACCACTACTCAAAACCAGCAGCTCGGGCGTGATCGCGGGTGGGCAAACCGGTACCATTGATCTCACCCAAAGTTTTATGCCCGGTACGGCCCGCGCGCAGGTGGTGTTCAGTCGCTCGCCCATGGTGCAAGGCGGCGGTAAGGCGCTGTCGACGCTGCTGGGGTACCCCTACGGCTGTCTGGAACAAACCATTTCGAAGGCTTTCCCGCAAGTCTACTTTGCTGATCTCACGAAGGCGATGGCTGCTCCAGTGTACCTGGTGCGCAACGGCGAGAGCGATTTTAATCCCGCCACCAACGTGCAGCAAGCCATCCGAAGAACCGAAACCCAGCAACTCTTCAACGGCGGACTGGCCCTGTGGCCGGGTGCTTCGCGCGAGGACTGGTGGACAACGGCCTACGCCATCCATTTTCTGGAAGAGGCCCGGCGGGCGGGTTTTGAGGTAAACGGCGCCACCATGAGCCGCGCCATTGAGTACCTTACCACCAAAACCGGGACTACGGCTACCGAAGAGGTACCTATCCAAACCGAAGACGGTAGCACGATACGCGCCGTAAAAGCCCAGCGCGAAAGCCTATACTCGCTCTACGTACTGGCCCTGACCGGACAACCCAACCGCTCGGCCATGAACTACTACAAGCAGAATCCCGACCTGCTCACCTCCGACAGCCGCTACCTATTAGCGGGAGCCTTCCAACTCGTGGGCGATTCTCGTAGCTTCACTGCTCTATTGCCCAAAGGCTACCAAGCCGAGGCTAACTACCAGGAGTCTGGCGGCAGCTATGCCTCGCCCCTCCGAAACCTGGCGCTGGTACTGAATACCCTGCTGGAAACCGACCCCGATAATTTGCAGATTCCACCGTTGGCCCGGCAGCTATCACAGGCGGTGAAGAGCTCTTCTTACCTCAACACGCAGGAAGCGGGCTTTGCCGTACTGGCCCTGGGCAAGCTAGCCCAACGTACCTCTGGCTCAACCGTAACGGCCACCGTAGGCAGTAAGGGAAAGCAACTCGCGACCTTCGACGGCAAGGAACTGAGCCTTACCAAGGGCATACTAGATCAGAAACTAGCCGTAAAAACGCAGGGTAAGGGCGACTTGTACTGGTTTGCCCAAACCGAAGGCATGTCAGCTACGGGCGCTTACACCGAAGAAGATCAGGGGCTACGCGTACGGCGGCAATACCTGACCCGCAATGGAAGCAACGCCTCCAACATCAAGCAGAATGATCTGATCGTGGTCAAAATCAGCGTGGCGAGTACCAGCGGACTCCCCGTCGAAAACGTGGTAGTTACCGACCTGCTACCCGCCGGCTTCGAGATCGAAAACCCACGCCTCACGGAGCCCCGCGACATGCCCTGGATCAAAAACGCCGCCACGCCCGACTACTTCGATATCCGCGACGACCGTATCCATTTCTTCACCACCGCCACCGGTCCCGAAAAGACCTTTTACTACCAGGTACGGGTGATTTCCAAAGGTACCTTTACCGTCGGCCCCGTGGGGGCTGATGCGATGTATCAGGGGGAGTATCGGAGTTATGCGGGTGGTGGGAAGGTAACCGTCCAGTAGAGCCGCGATGCTTCGTGGCTGGGGTGATGCCTCATGGCTGAGAGGGCAAAGCCTCTCATGAAATTTTGGCAGAAAATGTTTACTTTTCAGTTGAAAAAGATACTAACAACACCAATCGAAATGGAGTCCTTCAAAGACATTATTCGAATAAGTCCCGAAAAGCGCTTCGGGCGTCCTTGCGTACGCAACACCCGGATTACCGTGTATGATGTACTGGCGTGGCTGTCCAAAGGAATGTCAAAAACGGAGATTATTGAGGATTTCCCCGAGCTGACCGAGGCTGACATTAATGCTTGCCTTGCTTACGCCGCCGAGCGAGAGCGTAGTGTAAGGGTTGCCTAATCTGGGAAAGTACGATGAAGCGGCTGACCCTGATCTAAGATCGGGGTTTGCGGAAATCATAATCAACAATAAGGTCTTGAAAATAACTGCTTAAAAACGAAACAAGTGTACGATGGAAGGAATAATAAATATCCAAATAGAAAAACCTCCCGAAGGGCTGTATTTAGCCACTTCTGAACAGGTTCAGGGGCTTGTTGCCCAGGGGAGGACGATTGCTGAGACATTGGAAATTGCGCAGGATGTAGCCCGGATATTACTGGAATCTTAGCGGGTTTCAGATAAAATACTAACAATAAATAAAAGATACACAGCACTTAAAGTTATGATAAGTTCAAATGAAAAAAAAATACGAAATAAGAGAGAAAGGTACAGATTTATGGGGTAGAAAGAAATATGAAGTAACCGAATCATCGAACAGCGATGGGGATGCAATGATAGTAGTCATCATAGGCTTACTGATATTGGTTATTTTAACACTGTCATCAGGCATTATTGCCCTTCCTCTATATTTACTTTTAAAATTTATATTTATGAATAACTACAATGGTAATAATATTCATAAAAGGAAAGAAAATATAGTTTATATAACGATTTCTATATCTGTTTTCATTTGCCTTATTTATTATATTTATTTTTTTGATTTTTCTGAAATTTCAAATCTTATTTTGTTAAGTTTTTTTGGTAGTATATCTTATTATATTTTGTATAAAATTTTTGTATGGAGTGACAAATCCGATCATGAGAAGAAAGTATCTAAGGATTTATATTTGACTTTTTTTTACGTCTCAATAATTTTATTATCAGCTATATTGATCGGAAAATTAGAGTTGTTGCGCCCACCTGCTCAATTAAATAGTTTACCCTCTCAACACCAAACGGAAACGGTCATAGTAATTGATTCAATACCTGCAATAGTTGATACATTAACACACGAAGTCAAAAGGCCCATTGTAAATCAAGAGATAAACGAAGAATTCCTTTCTTTTACTATATCTAAAAGTAGGAAACGAGTAGTCCTCTCACTAGCAGATAATAAAAGGTTAAGATATACAGCGTTTAAACAGGATGGAGTACAAGAATTTCAATTCCCATTGGATAAAGCAAATTCTTCATTCCAATTCATTGAAGAATTCCAAGGAGCGTATTCATTGGTATTTCAAAATTCATCAGCTTCATATAGAATATACGAAGAAGCTAATAAAATAGGAATAATAGTAAAAACAGGCGGTAAAACCTACGATCTGATGGGAGATTTAGATACAAAAGAAGGTAGTTTACAAGGATTAAGTGAATTGCTATTAAGTAATGTAATTCAGTAGATAGATATTTGGGAGTGTAACTCGCTAACCCCGATTTACAATCGGGCGTTGAATCATTTAGCGTCTGTGACGCGACAATCAACAAATTCAAAAACCAAATCTATGCCGTCGAGCCAGTATTTCGTCCGCAATCCAGAAGGGGTCTACTTCCTCACTATGACGGTAGTTGATTGGGTAGATGTGGTCACTCGCCCTACTTATCGGCATATCATAGTGGATTCTTTGCGATATTGTCAGCAGCATAAAGGTTTGCATTTATTTGGATGGTGCCTCATGTCCAATCATTTGCATTTACTGGCCATGGCAGCCGATGGCGTCAATCTACCCGACATCCTACGGGATATGAAAAAGCACACCTCAAAGCAAATGATCAAGGCTATTCAGGAAGAACCTGAAAGCCGACGCGACTGGATGTTGCGAAGATTCGCCTTTGAGGCAAAATATCGTCCCAATGTGAAAGAGTATAAGTTTTGGCAGGACGGCAATCATGCGAAAGAATGTATTTCTCCTGAATTTTTATTTGAAAAACTTGACTACATTCACCAAAATCCTGTTCGAAATTTGATAGTTGAAGAGGCTGAGCATTATTTGTTTAGCTCTGCCCGGAATTATGCGGGATTGAAGGGCTTGCTGGATGTGGAGTTGGTGTAGCGTAGTAAATGGTCGCGTTACAAACGCTGGAAGACTCAACGGCAGCGGCCGACCGTCCCGATTGCAAATCGGGGTTAGCGGGTGGACTGCGTAGACGGAGCCTATAAAGTCGGCTCTACCATTTCTTTAGAACCTTTTTCCCAACGACAGTCCGAACCATGGAAATGCGGAGTACTTGTTAATGATAGGCGTCAGGTTGATCCGCCACATCATGTTTCTATTCGTGTGTTGTCTGTATCCCACGCTCGGAACGAAACTTATAAAACTGTTTCCTTCGATACCTTTTGAGTTGGCCAACAAGATTACCGGAGTTCTTGTCCAGGTCACCCCCAGACCGGCCTCGACAAATGACTTGTCGTTTTTAATCTCAAACAGGTAATTCACACCAACTGGAACGATCAAATTATAACCTTCCCCAGGATGGAAACCAAGACCAAGCCTTAGTCCGAAGCCCGGCTCCTCGGTCAATTGCCTTTCATAGTTCATGGACACAAGCAGGCCATTCCCGCCTGCTTGCAGATAAATATCATTTCTTTTAAACGTAGTCTGCCCGTAGGAACTGCTGGCAATAAGCGATACAGCCAAGGTTAATACAAAGTATTTCATTCGATAGATAGCTATCATTTTTTACTTAGAATCGCTTAAAAGGGATTTTTTTAGATTAATCCGACCGCATTTTCATCTCCTAATCCGTTGTCTGTAACTTCACCCTGGCCTGAGTCTACTCAGGCTTCTCAGTATCCCCCTGTTGTCGTGCACGTGAATACGTACTAAAAACAAAAGGTAGTCCAGCAGCCCCGCTGAACGATATCGTCACTAAGTTTACGCCAACGCCCAAAGACGACCCTATTTTAAATGCTTCCACCTTCCGGTGCTAGTTCATCGCCTCTACTTTATCCTTAAAAACCGTCACCAGTTTATAGGATTGGCTCAAAGCCAGTACATTCTCCCAAATTGAATTCAGGATATTGTGAAACTCTTTGACCGAAGCATTACCAATTCTGATATGAATGACGCGGGGCGGGGGCTCAGCCAGTAGTATGCGGTTGGAGAAATCAGCATCCTTGGTAAGGATTATTAGGTTGTTTTCTTTGGCATACTGCCAAATTTCAGCGTCCTCAGCCGTATTTAGAATATCGCTCTGATGAATATAATCCTCATTGTTCCAGAGCGAAAAATAGTAAGGAAGATTGATATCGATGAGGTACTTTGCCATCAGGCTACCTTCTTAATTTCTTGAATCACATACTGCCGCTCCATGAGTTCAATCGTAAATCGTTGGCAGGCGTCGAGGTCTTCGGGTTCGAGCATCGGGTACTGATACAGGATTTCTTCCCGCGACGATCCGGCGTACAAAAATTCGAGAATGGTCTGTACGGTTATTCTCATGCCCCGAATGATAGGCCGTCCGTTGCAGATGTCAGGATTAATCGCGATGCGGTCGCTGATGTAGGTCGTCATAGAACATGGTCGTTTCTCAAATATACAAAAGTTCTGCTTCGCTAGGCGTATTTCATGGCAGGAGATACTAATCCGTAGCCTGTACCACCACCCCAGCCTGAGTCTCCTCAGGCCTTGATTACCCAATCACCAATTCGTAATAGTTTTTTGCTTTGTGCGTACGTCTTCCCTGTTCGGCCCCATTTATAATCTGAGCGAAAACCTCCTAGTATTTGCGCCGCCGCAGAACAATTTCAAGTAGCCAAACACTACGTTTTAATCCTGCCTGTCTCTAAGACGGATAGCATGGTTTACTACCTGTAGAATTAGTGTAGCGTATTAGCTACTCGCGGCTCAGCGCCCCGGTTCAAAACGCTAAGAAATGCAACGGCCGATCCTGACGGCGGGTAACCGTCCCGATTTTAAATCAGGGGTATCGGAAGGTGACTGTGCAGTAGGGCGGCAATGTATCACGTTGGGCAAGTTTGGGGATTAGTAAGTCGGAGACTTACGCCATGTTTAGCCACCAGTTTTTTAAACTGGCGGCAGCGGGGGGCACAATTCACAAAATTGTAAATGTAGATGGTGTTGTAAAATATGCAGGTTGCCATTCGTGTTCTGTAAAACATAGCCACAACCATATACATTTTAGTTGTCAAAAGTGTAAGTCTGTAACTTGTCTTGAAGATGTTGAACCTTCCTACAAGTTGCCTAAAAATTACAAAGTCAGCGAAATGAATTTTACTTTATCGGGTCTGTGTCCGCAATGTTCGTAGGGTAGTGGTGCGGTTGAGCAAAATTAAATGTGGTGTTTTTTGTGTCGGTAAGTGGGTTTGGCAAAACACCACATTTGTTTTTGCGAAGGGTTGGCGTTTATTATCTGTTGCCAGCACGAATGTTGATGGTTGCACGGTCGCCCTACAATGAGGCATACGGTACGGCTTGGCGATGTGGCGGCATTTGAAAATCGTCAGCCCATAACCGCAACTAAATTTATAAATAAAAGTTCATTGTTTATTCTATTGCTTGGTGTTATTCGTATGCTGGAACCGAAGCTGATTAGCGAACAAAAAGTTGAGTATATATTCGTCGCCCCGCCATATTGCCAAGCCGCCTGTTGGCGGTTCGGGCATTTATATTGGTTAAAGGGAGGAGCTATTCGACTGGCTTTCGATTGCTTTCAGAATAAATACTAAAAATAAACATTCCAATACAAATCAAGGTTGCTACGCTAAATATAAAGCCCATAAAATTCCAATCATTTACCCATAATTTGTAGGAAATTATACCTCCAATAATGCTAAATACAAGAAAGAGAATAATTACCCCTACATAAGATTCTTTTCCTTTAGCTACTCTTTTATTAAATTCCCTTTCTTTATCAAACTTTGCTTTCTCTTTAGTGTATTCTCCTGCTTTATAATTATAACCACATTTTAAACATGTAATCATAACACTTCCACTACCAATAGTTCCTGCTAACAAACCTATCCCTCCTGTAAGTACTACTCCTGTCAATGCTTTCCCCCCACTAAATCCCTTTTTGCTTGAGGTTAGTTCAGTAGAATTACACTTTGGGCAACACATTAAATTTTCATTATTTGTTACAGTATCAGTAACGTTTGAACTTATCTGTTGAATAACAGAAGTTTTATTTATTGGATTTCCACAGTTTGGACAACTTGAAGCTTTTTCACTAACTTGTTTTCCACATTCGGAACAATTAATAAGAGCCATACTTTTTTACATTTTAAGTGTATGCTGAATTTTAATTAATTTAAATTTTTCTGACCCACCTCATATCAAGTTGAGCTACTGTTTCTCCCGCGCCTGATCGCCAACGGTTCTCGGCTTGGCGAAGTTGGGGATTTTGGAAACGAAACGATCAAATTAATACTAATGTTAAATAGAAATACAAATGTTCAATAAACCACTAAACCCCCAATTTTGCCAAACCGCTGTGTGTGCCCTGCGAAGGTAACGAAATGATGGAGGAAACTACAAGCGAAGGAGCTTGAAATTTGGCCCTCCGGCCAGACAGACGGACTGTGTGGCCAAACCGCCCGGAGGTGCTGGATGGGTAACCATTTGGTGCTGAGCGTCCGGGTTAAGGTATTTCCGTATGGGCGGGAAGCCCGGTGCGTACAGCGAAGCGTAACGATGCGTGAATCGCCGGTCGAAGCTTCGATAGTTGGTAAAGCGTTGTCAGAAGGGATGATTTACAGGAGATTCCCGATCAGCAGAACGGCAGTAACCCGGCGTTGGTTCTGCGGCAACCGGAGTAAAGGCGAACGGAGCGCTGTACAGGCATTTCGGATACAACAGGGGAGAGCCCGATCCTCTAAGAGAGAACGCCAAGGTGGACTTGCCATCAAGGTTATTATCGTGCGGATGGGGCAGTCAGACCCGTTCATAGTAGTGAGGATGTCCGCTGAAAGGCGGAAGGAGCGAAGGGACGGGCAGGATTGAACGCTGTGGTTTTCAAGGAACAACCCTGAGCCATCGGGGGATGATTTCAGGAGATCACAAGACCAAAGAGAGATGCGACTACCAATTGAGAAACGTCAAGTATGGGAAGCCTATTTGCATGTTCGCAAGAACAAAGGCAGCCACGGCGTGGACTATGAGAACTGGTCTGCATTTGATGCAAAGCGGAACGGGAACCTGTACAAGTTATGGAATCGGATGAGCAGCGGGAGCTATTTTCCCAAACCCGTCAGACGGGTAATGATCCCGAAGGCAGGCGGGGGAGAGCGCCCGTTGGGCATTCCGACCATTACCGACCGGATAGCGCAGGAAGCACTCCGGCGGATGCTGGAACCGGTATTGGAACCAAAGTTTCATACAGACAGCTACGGCTACCGACCGGGGCGTAGTGCGCACGATGCATTGGAAGCGTGTCGCAACCGTACCGACTATTACAGTTGGGTGGTGGACCTAGACATCAAAGGCTACTTTGACAACATCCCGCACGACAAACTGATGCAAGCCGTGAAGCACTACTACCCAGAGCCGAGTTGGTATCACACCTATTTGTGGCGGATCCTGAAAGCCCCGGTTCAGTTACCGGACGGCAGTCAGCAGGTCAGCACCAAGGGAGTGCCACAAGGCGGGGTCATTAGCCCGTTGTTGTCTAATTTGTACCTCCATGTGGTGTTTGACCAATGGATAGGCCAAGCGGTTCGGGCAAAATTTGCCTTCGAGCGGTATGCCGACGACATAGTGATACACACGGTAAGTGAAGAATCAGCCCGGTATATTCACAAAATCCTCCAAGAGCGATTTGGGAAATGCGGGCTTGAGCTTCACCCCGAGAAGAGCAAGTTGGTACAGACAGAGACCCGGAGGGAAGCAGTTCAAAAGCCTCACTACGGCACGAGTTTCGACTTTTTGGGTCATCGGCTTCAAAAGGGCATGGTGAAAACCAAAGGAGGGGGCATCAAATTGCTGTACAAGGTATGTGTATCGCCCAAAGCCAAAACGAAGATGTTGCACAGGCTGCACCAGATGCACCTTCACCGCCGCACAGGCCTAAGATTGGAACATTTGGCCACCGACCTCAATGAGGTCATACGAGGCTGGGTGAACTACTACGGTCGTTTTGCGAGGAGCAGTTTGCAGAAAGTGTTGGCGCACATCAACTTGCGGCTAGTAAAGTGGTGCATGAAGAAGTACAAAAAGTGGAAGGGAGCAGCCTTGCGTTGGGTGAATGCCCGTTGGAAGGAGCAACCCACCTTATTTGTACACTGGCAGCAGACGGCCTGGTTCTGTTATCCGTTCAAAGGGAAAGCATCCAAACGGTAAAGACAATCCTGAAGAGCCGTGTGAAGCGAGAGTTTCAAGTACGGTTCTGCGAGAAGGTGGGGGTGAAATTCCCCCGCCTTACTCGATTATGTGCCGTTTTTTATTCAAATCGTTGCCAATTTTCATCTCGTTGTTCGTCTTTTGTTGGTTGTCTTACATTTTTTATCATATCTCTTTCACAAGCACCAAATTCAAAATAGTTTAGTTGTCCTTGTTTTAATGAAACTCGATTTGCTCCACCTTCATAATTTGGGTCATTAAGTTGAATAGGGTCGTCTTCCCAAAAACAAACTTGGCAAATGTCGTAAGTTCCGTTTGGTTGTTCTCTAAATGTCTTGTAACCACAACAAGGACAAGTAAATTTTTTTGTTACCATACTTTCCACCAAGGTTTTTTACTTTCAAATGAGTAGTAACTTCCACCTGTCAAAGTTTTTGTGTCAATGTCATATTTGAAATCAACCCATTCATCACTATCGTGCATTGGATTATATGCAACTCCTGTCACTATATTATTCTCAACTTTAATTTCAGCCAAGCCGTCCCAAGAAATTCTTTCTGTGTTCCAATGTGTTCCATCATTTTCAATTATTGTCAAGTCGGTTTGGTCTTGTAAAACAAGTCTGTTATTATTTGCTTTAAATGTGTCTGAAAATCCTACACCAAAAACTTCAACTGGCTTCGTTTCGTTTGGGTTCATAATGTAACACGCCCCAAAAGCAACAACTAATAAATTTTGAGTTTTTTCAAATTCAATTATTTCTTTTAAATCTGTCCAACCTGGTTGAAAGTTCGCAACCCATTCAGTTTTGTCTGTCTTAAAGAAGCGAACTGCAAAACCTTCCGAATAAAATGGTTCTCCATTGTCTGTAATGGGAATATACATTGGTCCATAAGTTGGCAATGAGTTTAATATTTCGTATCGCTTTTCTGTTGTCACTTTGTTTCTTGTAGGGTTTCGCTAAAATGGCACATAACGGTTTGGCGCTTGGCGAAGAAGCGGATTTCGAAGCACAAAACTGTCAACCCAGCACAAAATTTGATACGAGGTAGAATGTTCAATTAACCACTGAACCCGCTTTTTTGCCAAACGCCTGTTATGCCTTCGCCCTTCTTTTTCTGTCGTGTTTGGTCGTGTCATTTGTCTATTTTTTTCTCCAGTCCCAAGGTGCTGTCGGGTTTGGTTCGCTCCAAATTCCCATTTGATTATTTCTAGCTTTTACCTCTAATTTTGCATACTCTTCATTGTCAGAATATTTTTTGAGATGCCAAGCTAAACCATTGTTTACTAATTCTTTATTTACATTAACACCATTTAATAGTATAATCTCTGCTATTAATCTTTTATTTCTGTCAAACTTGTTTTTATGGTTTAATTGAACAAATTGTCCAAAGCATAAATCAGAAGCAAATTGTTTTGCCTTTGTTCCAAATGGTTGTTTTTTTTCTGGGCAGTCAATATGTTCTAATCTTATAACTTGTTCTTTCCCGTCCATTAGAACAACAAATGTGTCTCCGTCTTTAATACCAACAACCTTATAACCAACCGTTTCAGAATTTGATTCTGTATTTAATATTTCTTCTGTGCTTACATCTTTATAACGTTTGTAATCTTTACTTTCGGGGTGGTTACAACCGAAAAAACAAAGTGATAAAAGTATGTAAAGTAGTTTTGTCATTTAAAAATTATTTCTCCATTTACATTGTCAATTTCAATACTTCCAAATCTCTCCAATACTGTTTGACCTAACAAAAGAGGTGCGTTTACGTTGTCAATAACCAATGCTTCAACATTTTCTAAAATCATATCGCCAATTTTTACTTCGCGCAAATTAACTTTAGTACCCTCCGAAATTTTTCCTGTGGCATCTTGGAAATATTCAACATTTAAGATGTCTTCTTTTTGCAAAGTTCCTTGTCTGTACAAAACCGTGGCTTCTGCTGGTGAAATACAAATACTACTTGCACCAGTATCAAAAATAAAGCGTAATCTAATGCCGTTAATTTCTATCCAAACGTACCGTACTCCATTTTGCAAATCCATTTTTAATACATTTCGATTTTCTTGTGTATTATTGGTTTGGATTTCTGATTGTATTGCATTAACATTAATTTCATCGTTTGAAGAGTTATACTTTTTTTTACTTCCTTGATTGCGCTCATATTTTTTACCTTCTGGATGATTGCAACTTACCAGGATTAAGCAAAAAATAAATATGTAAAGTTTTTGAATCATAATTATTTCTTAAAAGAAGGTATTTGTCTTAAAGTGTCCTTTGTGAAATAATATAAACCATCTTTTTCCTCAAAACATTGTTTATTAAGTTCAATAAGATGTTTAGAATATTTATTCTCTTGACCAATGTAATTACTCTTAATATCAGTTGGGTTTTTGTCAAAAATGACTTTAACAACATCTTCTATTTTTGATTGATACGTTATATTCTTTGCTACTCTTCTAAAATCATTATCATTTAGTTTAGAATTTGGTAAAGGGTTCAAATCTTCAAGTTTTGTTGTTTCTATTGGGGTTTGAATCTGTTCTTGTGGAATAGTATTTACTTGTTCCTGATTTTGAGTTGTTTCTATATCTGTTTCTGAACTTGTTTTGAAAAACAATACGTAAATCCAAGTAGCGAGTAATAAAAATGCTAAAACTAATGTTGCAACTTTGTATATCTTGATTCTATAACCTATTTTCTCTGATTCTTCATTTGACCTTGTTCTATGACTACTTCTATTATCATTATCTTGACGTGTATGTTCAGTATGTAAATTGCCTTTAGGTTTTGGTTTTGCAATTGTCGTAGTATAGTTTGGTCTCTTAAGTTCACCAACGCCATTGTTAAAAAGAATTTTGTTGTTATTGTGTATTTGCTTTACTTCTTCTAATTTACCATTATTATGTCTCAGTTGACTAATTAAACCATTTGTCTTGTTTAAAAAGTCATCATAAAATTGACCAATTTTATTAATATCCTCTTTTGATTCTTTCAGCTTTCTTTCGTTCTCAAAATGTGTTCTTTCGCTTTGCTCAATTTGAGTTTTAAACTCCTGAATAGTTCGGTCTTTATCATCATTTATTCTTTGAACTTCTCTTTCAAATTCTGAAATTGACCGTTCTCTTTTGCGTTTTCTTTCTTCAATTAGGTTGTTGATTTCTTTTTCAAAATCCTTTTTATCTTCTACATTTTGGATTAATTTAAAAATTCCTTTTTGAATTACAAACTCTGCAACTTCATTGCTTTTTGTAAAATAAATTGTGTCATAGACATTAAGTAAATCAATTGAGTTTTTAAAAAATAATTCGAGTTTATTAGGTGATGTATCACAATAAACCACAAGACTATTATTATTTGAATTAAAGTTAAGGTCTAAAATTTCAATTTGAGGATTTTTGATTTTATCAAAATCGGTTAGAGTACCATTTGGAATAAAATCCTTTGAATGATTTACTTTTAGCACACCATTGACAAGATTGTTTTCAGTTAATTTTTGATGAAACTCATTTAGACAGTCGATTACATATTTTTCCTCTGCTAGTTTGTTTTCAAGAATAATACTTGAACCAATAAATGTTCCATCTCTTTTAGATGCTTGTTCTTGCGCAAACGTATAAATTGAATAAGATATTAATTTTGAATTGCCAATTCTTTCTTTTCTAATTGAGTAAATTGTAGAGTTTGGAAAAACTTTAATTGCATTTGATAAATCAAAAACTTTAATTTGTTTTGCTACATCAGGATTATTATACTTAAATGGCGTCTGTCTAAAATCATTAGGATGTCCAAAAGTAGCAAAGGCAAAAATATAACAACTAGTATTTTCCATAGATTAAAAGCTAAATTTAATTCTTTCCCAAAATGTTCCCTCATAATCTAAAGGATAACCTGTAATACATTCATACAGCCATTTGGAAATAATTTCCGCAGAATCTAAATTCAAATTAGTGATTTTTTCTGTATTGCCATTTGATTCAATTTTACCAATTGTAAAATATGTTTTGCTAAATTCATAAGCATTTATTCTATTATTTGTCATTGGAAGTCGCTCACTTATAAAAGACTCTAATTCATCTTCTGAGGTAACGCCTCCTTTACCTGATAAATCCCATTTAGATATTACTAAAATTATATTTACAAATCTTGATTCAATTCCTTTTTCAACTAACCTATTTAGAAATTGGTATATCAGCGAATCTTCTTTGTGAGCGGAATCATAACTAGTAACGATTAAGATATTAAGTGGAATTTTTGCATTTAGATAGGAATCAATACTGCTGTGATACTGATTCCCTTTATTAATATCTTGATGATTTGCACCAGCTGTTTCTAAAAAAGTTAAGTTGATTGGCGGAACCTTTTTAGATTTATTACTTGGTTCAAATTTTAAATCTATCCTTGTCACTTGGTCACGCGTAGTTCTATTTGGCAAAATACCTTTACTAATGTTTTCGAAAAAATCAGCTAGCAAGACTTGTGCTTCTTTCGAATTTGGAGCACCAGATTTAGGACTTAAAACACCAGCTTGTGAACTCAAATAATAAAGTATAGATGATAGAATTACAGATTTTCCTGAGGCGGAAACTCCAAAAAAGAAAACAAAATTGCTGTCTTCGTTTTTAATTTCATTATTCGCACCTTTTGAAATTGGTACAAAGTCGTCATTGCTTTGATGTGTTGTATTGTTTTCTAATGAAAGTGGTTTAAGTTCCTCTTCATTTTCAAAAGACAATGGCTTTAAATTTTCGTTATCGTTGCTCATTATTATAAATATTAATTGTTTGGAATTAAAACCTTGCCTCTAGGTGTAGTTCGACCACCATTGTTATTTGAATTTCTTGGGTCAGTAGGCATCAACAAAATGATAATTAAAATGCCAAAATCTAATAAAACACAACCTGCTAAAACAACAAAAGCGAACATTCCAAAATGTTTAATTGCGTGGTCAAATGCATAACCAATTTTGCCGACTTCTTGGGTTTTTGATAAGATTGGTGTAAACTTAAATTTGTCGTCTCCCAAAATTGTATGTGCACGATTTCCTAATTTATTGTATTCAGTCAAAGATTTATCAATTTGACCTTGAGCCATTGCGTCAATATCATTTTGTGACATCAATAATAGACTTTGAATATCTTTATTCCATCTCAAAACTGCATTATTAATGTCAGTCATAAGGTTTTTTTCTTCGGGCGACAAATTATAAACCATCTGAATAATTTGTTCCTCCATTCTTTCCGCTAAATCTTGATAACCAGATGGACTTTGGTTTATGGGTGTTAGTGGTGTTATTTTTTTACCAATTAACTTTTCAATTCTTCCAATTATTTGTCTTGCTTCTGTGCCAATTCCTGTATTTTTGGGGTCAGTGATTTGAATTTTCAACAAGTTAATTTCGCTTCTGATAGCTTGTCTTGTTTTTGCATCAGCAACCGAATAGTTTAGTTTCGCTTCTACGTCAGTTTCAAGGTTGTTGAATTTTTCATTAATATCTCTTAGTTCAGTAGTGTAAATATCCGTTCGCATAAATCTTGTGTATAAGGCATTAAAGTTGGCTACAAAACAAAAAGCTGCGAAAAAGAAATATATCCAACTTAATCCAGCTGCAGAACCTCCTTTTAACTTAATAAGGCGAATTTGCCAAAGCAAGAAAAGCAATATCAAGGAAAGCACTAGGGCTATTATGACTGAACTTCCTCCAAAAATTTGGTCTAAGCCTAACCACGTTTGGTAAAAGCTGACACTGATAAGTAGCACAGCAAGGAAAGCCAAAAATAGGTCTGTTACTGTAAATAATTGTTTCTTCATATTTCGATTTATTTATTGTTTGTTAAATTGTTTAATGGGTTCAAATATCTGAAATTCTGCGTCATAAATAACACATCGTTTCGTTTTGTTGTTTTTCGTTCTCATTTGTCTATCTGTTTTTAGCACGGTCGTCTTTTTAGGGTGAGGCATAACGGTTTGGCGCTTGGCGAAGAAGCGGATTTCGAAGCACTAAACTGTCTGCCAGCACTGAACTTGGTGCGAAGTACAAAGCTTCATTTAAGCACTGAACCCGCTTTTTTGCCAAACGCCTGTTATGCGGTCGGCTTTCTTGTTTTAGTTGTGTTAGTCCTTCCTTAACCATCCCAAAATTCGTTCATTTTTTATTTCCCATTTACCGTCTTGGTTGGCGAGCGAAAAAGTCACTCTTGATTTACTAAACGGTCCAGGATTTTGTTGTATGATTTCTATTTCCTTGTCTGTTACATTTGAAACAATTGCAACGTGTCCATATTTATTGAAGGTCGTGCCATCAAAAATTAAAAGGTCGGCAACTTTTGGTCTCGTTTGGCTTGGATTTGAGTATTGATTTAGATTTCGTTTTTTATTTCTTTGTCCGTCAGTTAAGGTGTTGTCAAAAAAGTCTTTAGCGTGTCCATAACTATCTGGCATTTTGTGTTTCAAATGTTCATAGTAATAGCGTTTCACAAATTCAACACACTGATATTTAAGTCCTATGTTATATCCGTCTGCTGTCGTATTTCGTTCTGTTACATTGTCAACGCCACCATTGTAATAAACGTAAACTCCATTCAAACTGTCAATTTGTTGACCTACTGAATAGTTTGTATTGAAGTTGAACTTCTTAAAAGTCCATAGTCCAACAAAACCCAAAATGAGTAGTCCGATTATTAAATATGTCCAACGTTTAATTTTCAATTTTTCTGTCTGTTAGTAGTCGTCTTTTAAGTTGCCGCATAACGGATTGCGGCTTGGCGATGTGGCGGAAATCGAAGCACAAAACTTTAACTTTTCACTAAAGTTCAATCGAAGAACTGAACTTGAATTTAGCACTAAACCCGCCATATTGCCAAACCGATGTTAC